>ENA-OWPA01000023-OWPA01000023.1-bioreactor-metagenome-genome-assembly--contig:-NODE-23-length-274909-cov-10.807410_pt1 | contig 274909 bp, 283 predicted proteins | sample MGYA00238139_ERZ651803 | MGnify/ENA primary metagenome ERZ651803 (study PRJEB26909, sample SAMN07631231) | bioreactor metagenome | isolation source: Switchgrass digestor | place: USA: Dartmouth...
GTTTGGAAGTTCGAGGTGGCTCACTCTTACGTGATCAAATGGCCCCCGAATGGCTCCCTTTTAGGTTATCAAACACATTTAGCACCACCAACGACACAAACAAGGCACACAGTCCTGTACATATTAGTTACTTCTACTAGTGTCTCCAACTTGGGATCCTTTTGCGAAGCTCTTACGAACCCTTGATAATCATGCGGCGGTGCAAACTTGCTAATAACCAGCCCGATGAAGTAATACACGAACAACGCCGTAAAGAGATCCTCGCCTCGTCCTCACCGTTGCCAACGGCCTCCTGGAAACGTTAGGTGCGGGACTGGAGCACCAAAACCCCGAAGTAGTCGGATAGTGGTTGAGTCATCTTGTCCTGTTGAAGGAAGTCGCCTGTCAGCACGGGCAGGACCGTGATCCACAGTACGTCCTGTTGAACGCTCTCATCGCGACGGGCTCATCCCGAGAGATGGCCGAGGCAGTCTGATCGGGCGTCAGAGCTGCCGACGTCGCACACCCCCCCGATGAACCTCCCAGATCCGACAAGACGCAAGAACCCCTGCTGCGCCCGCGCAGCAGGGGTTCTTGCTCTCTGACCGGCCCCTCGTCCTACGCCTCGTGCCCGGGCTCAGGCGCCTGATCGGCCGGATCTTCATCAGACCACGTGTGAAGCCACCGGCCCCAGCGGGTTCCCAGCCGACCGATCTCGAGGGCGAGCGGGCGGCCCGTCGGGAGGCGGTAGAAGTCCCGCGAGCGGTTCAGGTCGAGATGGATCGTCTGCACCCGCCCCGTCTCGGCCTCGCGAATCTCCAGCAGGTAGGCGAGCGGTCCCTGGCGGAACTCGCCGATCCGCCCGCCGACCGGCCCCTGCCCCTTGCGAAGGACCTCTGCCCTGACTCGCCGCAAGTACCTCATCCCCGATCCCCCTCTGGCGCGGTGTTCACTCTCAATGAGCCTTCAGACTTGCCTGGGGGTTCGAGCAGACAGGTGGTGCGACCGCCAGAGCGGATCGTCAGACTCACCCTGAACCGCGTTCGGCGCATTAGCCCCGGAGGAGCCCCGCCAGATCCCGGGCGGTGAGCCCGTGGATGTACCAGCCCACGTCCAGGGGCTCGAGGGCGTCCTCCAGGCGGTCGTCCAGCGGCAGCCCCGCCAGGGCGCGCTCCAGCTCGCCGAGATCCCCGCTGCCGAAGAAGTCGCCGTAGATCTTCACCGCCCGGATCCGCCCCGCTTCGGCCTGGACGTGCACGGTGACCGTCCCGGCGTCGAACCGCTGCTCCCGCCGCATGTCGTAGGCGGGCGAGGCGCCGTAGTTCCACTCCCAGGTGGCGTACTTCGTGTCCCGGAGATGCCTCACCTCCGCCAGCTGCTCCGGCGTGAGCTCCATCGGCTCCAGCCCCTCGGCCTGCAGGATGTACCCCTTGAGCAGGCGCTTGAACTCCTCCATGGTCACCGGCCGGGATGCGTGGGCGTTGATGGTCGTGACCCGGCTGCGCACCGACTTCACGCCTTTGGACTGGAACTTGGCCTCCTTCACCCGCAGGGCGTTCGACACCACCTCGATGTTGGAGTCCAGCATGATGCAGCCGTGGTGCATGATCCGCCCCTGACGCACGTACTGCGCGCTGCCCGAGAACTTCTTGCCGTCGATGGTGAGGTCGTTGCGTCCGGTGAACTCGGCCTTCACGCCAATCTGCTCCAGCGTCCTGATCACCGGCACGGTGAAGACGGCGAAGTTGAAGTCCGGTGCGGCGTCCTTGTCCACGATGAAGGTGTAGTTCAGGTTCCCGGAGTCGTGGTAGACGGCCCCGCCGCCGGAAAGCCGCCGGACCACGCGGATCCGGTGCTCCGCCACGTACTCCTGGTTGATCTCCTCATACGTGTTCTGGTGCTTGCCCACCACGATGGTGTTCTCGTTCTGCCAGAGGATGAAGTACGACTGGGAACGGTCCAGCTTCTCAAACACGTACTCCTCAAACGCCAGGTTGAAGTAGGGGTCTGTGCTGCCCGTTTCGAGGTATTTCATCGGCTCGGCTCCTTTCGGCTCGGGGGCGGTTCTCCTTCAGCCTATCGTGTGCGCTGTGCGCAATCAAGTACCGCAGCGACCCGGTTCGCCCGGGATGGTCAGCCGGGGCGTCGGGTATGGTATGGGGCCGCTGGGTTCGACGCATCCTAGCTCAGGATAAGGCACCATGAAGCGCCGGGGCGCTCGCCGTCCGGCGCCGGGGGGGAGATGCACATCCTCAGAGCACCGACGGCGGAGCTTGAGGCGCTGGGTGCAGCGGTCACGGCTCGGGAAATCGCCCAGCAGCCGGACCTCTGGGCGCAGACCGTCGCCTCTTACCGGAAGGAAGAGTCCCGCATTCAGGCGTTCCTGCAAGCGGTCACTGCGCGGCACGGGCGCGTGCGCGTGCTGCTGGCGGGCGCTGGCAGCTCGGCCTACGTGGGTGAGACGGCACTGCCGTTCGTGAAGCTGACCGGCGACGAGGGGGTCTTCGAGTTTCAGGCGACCCCGACGACAAGCATCGTCGCAAACCCGACCAGCTACCTGCGGCGCGACCTGCCAACGGTTCTGGTGAACTTCGCCCGCAGCGGCAACAGTCCGGAGAGCGTCGCAGCGGCGGACCTGGCCAGGCAGCTTGTCAGAGACCTGTACCAGATCACGATCACCTGTGCGCCCGAGGGACGCCTCGCCCGGCAGGCCGCCGACGACGCACGGAGCCTCCTCTGGCTGATGCCGGAGCAGTCCAACGACCAGGCGTTTGCGATGACCGGCAGCTTCACCTGCATGACGCTGGCAACGCTGCTCCTCTTCGACCGCAGGCCGCTGGCGGAGAAGGAGCGAATCGTCAGCCGGGTCTGCGCCATGGGGCAGGAGGTGATCGGCCGGGAGGAGGAGATCGCGGCCCTGGCCGCCCTCGACTTCCAGCGGATCATCTACCTCGGCTCGGGCCCGCTGGCGGGCATCGCACGCGAGGTACAGCTGAAGATCCTCGAGCTGACCGCAGGCCGGATCGCCACCGCCTTCGACACCCCGCTCGGGTTCCGGCACGGGCCCAAGTCGTTCGTGGACGGTCGGTCGCTGGTCTTCGTGCTGGTGGCCAACGATCCATACACCCGCCGGTACGACGTTGACATGCTGCGGGAGCTGCATGAGGACGGCATCGCCCGCCTGGTCTGCGGCGTCATGGTGGCGCATGGCGACCAGGTGGGGGAGCGGACATTCGGCTTCGCAGAGGAGAACTCGGATGTGCCCGACGGGTATCTGGCCCTCCCCTTCACCCTCTTCGGCCAGGTCATGGCCCTGCACACGGCAGTGAAGGTCGGCAACCGGCCCGACACGCCGAGCCCCACGGGCACGGTGAACCGGGTTGTCAGGGGCGTCACGATTCACCCGTTCCGGGAGCCAGAGTGAGGGTGGAGAACAGGATGATCGGCTGTATCGTCACTGGCCATGGCGACCTGGCGCCGGGCCTGGCGCAGGCGGTGGGCATGATCGCCGGACCCCAGGAGCACTTCCGGGTGGTCCCGTTCCGTGACCTGGATCCCCTGGAGACCTACGAGTCAGAACTGCGTGCGGCTCTGGACGCCCTCCTGGCGGAAACCGACGGGGTAGTGATCTTCACCGACCTGCTGGGGGGAACCCCCTTCCGCGCAGCCATGCTGGCTGCGGCGGACCATGCGAACGTGGCGGTGGTCACCGGGACCAACCTGCCCATGCTGGTGGAGGTCAGCCTCCTGCGGGCCGGCGAGTCCGACGTGCAAGCCCTGGCCCGGCAGGCGGTGGATCTGGGACAGACCGGGGTTCAGACCGCCCGCCTGCCGCAGGCCGACCGGCCCGGTGACCCGGCGGAGGATACTGGGGGGATCTGAAGTGTGGGAGAACATTCTCGCTTCATCGATTGTGATGCTGACCTTCGTGGCTGTCTCGCTCGCCATCTACGCCCTGATCGGGCTCCGCGGCCTGCAGCAGCGCCGGGCGTACTTCGCCCGGCTGCATGCGGAGCTCGCACCGGGGCAGACCGTTGCCCTCGGCAGCGGCATCTACGGAACCACGGTGGCGGTGCGGAGTGACACTGTGGACATCCGCGTGAAGTCGGGGGCATTGATGACGGTCTCCCGCTACGCCATCTCGGCCATCGTCAAGGAGGAGCAGCACCATGCCCAACATTCTGCTGACGCGCATTGACAACCGCCTCATCCACGGCCAGGTGGCCACACAGTGGACCTCCTCGATCGGCGCCAACCTGATCCTCGTCGCAAACGACAAGGTCGCCAACGACAAGATGCGGCAGGGGCTTATGGACATGGCGGCCCCGGCTGGCGTGGAGACCCGCTACTTCACGCTGGAGAAGACCATCCAGGTGATCCACAAGGCGGCTCCCCGGCAGAAGATCTTCATTATCTGTGAGACCCCCCAGGACGTCCTGAAGCTCGTGGAAGGGGGCGTCCCGATCAAGAAGGTGAACATCGGAAACATGCACATGGCGGAGGGCAAGCGGCAGGTCGCGACGTCTGTGGCCGTGGATGACGCTGATGTCACCGCCTTCCGGCGGTTGCAGGAACTGGGCGTGGAGCTGGAGATCCAGCGCGTGCCCTCAATTCCGCCCGAAGACCTGTCGAAGCTGTTCCGATAGGGCCTGCGAGAATGGAGGCGAGTTTCGCAACATGAACGGCGACATCAGTGCGGTACAGATCATCCTTGTCTTCATCGTGACGTTCATCGCCGCCATCGACCAGTTCAACTTCCTGGAGTCCCTCTACCAGCCCATCGTCATGGGCGCCGTCGTCGGCGCCATCCTGGGCGATGTGACCACCGGCCTGGTGGTGGGCGGCACGTACCAGCTCATGACCATCGGCAACATGCCGGTGGGCGGCGCACAGCCGCCCAATGCGGTCATCGGCGGCATCATGGCCACCATCCTGGCCGTCACCCTGGGCCTGACGCCCACGGCGGCCGTCGCCACCGCCATACCGTTCTCGCTGCTGGGGCAGTACGCCGTCACCCTCCTCTTCACCGTCATGTCCCCGGTGATGGCCTACGCCGACGCCGCGGCGGCCGAGGCCAACCCGGGCAAGATCGTGAGGCTCAACTATCTTGCGATGGGCGCCCTGGGACTGTTCTTCGCCATCATCGTCACCCTGTTCTTCGTGGGCGGCGCCGCCTTCGGGCAGCGGGTGGTCGACGCCATCCCAGACTGGCTGATGACCGGCCTCAGCGCAGCCGGCGGCATGATGCGCTACGTCGGCTTTGCCATCCTGCTCAAGGTGATGGTCTCCCGGGACATGTGGGGGTTCTACTTCATGGGCTTCGCCCTGGCCAACATCGTGGCCGGCATCCCCTCCCTGAGCAACTCGGCCCTGCTGCTGCTGGCCTTCGTCGGCTTCGCATTCGCCTTCTGGGACTTCCAGAATCAGACCGCATTCAGAGCGGCCCCAGCCAGCGTCGGAGGTGACGAAGATGGCATTTAGCATCCCTGATCGTTACCATGACCAGGCCCCTGCGGCGCCGCTGGACACCGCGACGCTCAATCAGATGGCGTGGCGTTCCGTCTTCCTGCAGGCCTCGTTCAACTACGAACGGATGCAGGCGGCGGGCTGGCTCTACTCGATCCTCCCCGGGCTCGAGAAGATCCACCGGAACAAGGACGACCTTGCGGCCTCCATGGCCCACAACCTGGAGTTCTTCAACACGCACCCCTTCCTGGTCACTTTCGTGATGGGCATCGTGCTCTCGCTGGAGCAGAACAAGGCAGACATCGCGACCATCCGGGCGGTCCGGGTCGCAGCCATGGGCCCCCTGGGCGGCATCGGCGATGCGCTCTTCTGGTTCACCCTGGTGCCCATCACGGCCGGAATCACCTCCAACATGGCCCTCACGGGCAACATCGCTGCGCCGTTCCTCTTCCTGATCATCTTCAACGCCGCCCAGTTTGCCGTACGCTACTTCCTGATGCACTGGTCCTACCGCTTCGGAACCGACGCCATCGGGATCCTGACGGCCAACGCCAAGCAGTTCACCCGTGCAGCCAGCATCCTGGGCGTCTTCGTGGTCGGTGCGCTGACCAGCCTGTACGGCGGCACCGCGCTGAGTATCGAGATCCCCAACGGCACCACGTTCGCGGCCACCCCGATCACCACGGTCGTGCGCGCCGATGAGCTGGACCGCTACCGGGAACAGCTTTACAAGCTGGACGAGAACGGCCGGGTAGTGCTGAATGCAGACGGCCAGCCCGAACTGGCGGAGGGGGCCAGCATCCGGCAGCTTGCGAACGGTGATTATCAGATCACCTACAACGAGTACGATGAGGTGCCGGTGACGATCAACATCCAGGAGATCCTGAACGGGATCGTGCCGAAGCTGATCCCGCTGGTGCTCACCCTCTTCCTGTACTTCATGTTCGTACGGCGGAACTGGACCCCGCTGACGGCCATCGGCTTCCTTCTCATCCTCGGCCTGCTCGGCTCCGGCTTCGGCCTCTGGCGGTCGATCTGGTAACCTGCCGAGACACAACGGCCATGTGCTTGCGGTGCACATGGCCGTCAGGCTTTGTGGACCCGCTGGGGCCCGTCACGTTGACATGAATCAGGGCGGTCCCGCCACGCGCGGCGGGACCGCCTTGCCAGGCCGGCGTCGGGCCCCATGGTCACGCCTTGCCGGCCGAGCCCACCATGCGGATCTTGGCCCGCACCACCTCCTGTACAGCCTGCATCACAGGCTTCAGCAGGGGCCTGGGGTCAAACTCGTCGGGCAGGTGGGCCAGCGACTGGCGGAGGGCCTGCGCCCATGCCCACTTGGCCTCGGTGGAGACGTTCACCTTCCGGATGCCCTGCCGGATGGCCCGCCGCACCTCTTCGTCGGGCACGCCGGAGCCCCCGTGCAGCACCAGCGGCACGTTCGCCGCCTGCCGGATCGCGGCGATGCGGTCGTGCGCCAGCTTGGGTTCCCACCGGTAGAACCCATGGGCCGTGCCCACGGCGACGGCCAGGGCGTCGACCTGCGTCTCGGCGGCGAAGCGAGCGGCCTCCGCCGGGTCGGTCAGAGCCGCCTCGGCCTCGGAGACGTCGATTTCCTCCTCCTGGCCGGCGACCCGCCCCAGCTCCGCCTCCACGGAGACGCCGCAGGCGTGGGCCAGCTCCACCACCCTGCGGGTGGTGGCGATGTTCTCCTCCAGCGGCAGGCGCGAGGCGTCGATCATCACCGACGAGAAGCCGGCCTGAATCGCCCGCACGGCCACCTCGTAGGACGCGCCGTGGTCCTGATGGAGCACCACCGGCACCTGCGTGACCCGCGCCAGGTGGCCGGCGAACACTCGCACGTTGTCGTAGCCGCAGAACTTCAGGGTGCCCTCGGTAAACTGCAGGATAATGGGTGAACGCTCCTCCGCGGCTACCTGCAGCACGGCCGGCAGCACCTCCAGCGAGTGCACGTTGATGGCCGGTACCGCGTAGCCCCCGGCTTCCGCCTGGGCCAGGACCTCTTTCAGGGTGATGAGCGCCAATCCGATCATCCTCTCCTGGGGCCGGAGCCCGTGATCGCTTCCGCCCGCGGCTGCGCCGCGCTGTGTCCGCCTCCGGGCTCGCCCGGCGCGACTGAACGCGCAACGCAGACCGCGGTTGTGGAGAGACTGCATTTTAGCATGAGCCCGAAGGATGATGCTGATGCACAGAGGATGCCGTGCTGCGATTGCGCTGCTGCTTCTGTCCATTACCCTGACCGCCGCCGGACCCCGGCCCGCAGCCGCCCACGGTCCTGCCGGAGAGCAGTCTCGCGGCTACACAGACCCCTTCGCCTACTGTGCGGCGGTGGGTACCGTCGACCAGCCCGACGGGCGCTGGGCCGGCCCGCCGGTGCCGGATGCGGTGCTCGAGGGACTGATCCGCGCCGCCGACATCCCCTCCGACACCTCCCGGGAGCACCTCGCCCGCACCACGTACTGGCGCTGCATGGGAGGCAGGGTATACGCATGCTTCGTCGGCGCTAACCTGCCCTGTCAGGCGAGGGCGGACACCCGCCGCACCCCCTCCCCTGCCATGCGGCAGTACTGCCGTGCGAACCCGGGCGCCGAGTCGATCCCGGCCGTGGTCACCGGGAGAGAGACGGTCTACGCCTGGCGCTGCACGGGCAACCGGCCGACGATCGTGCGGCAGGTTGCACGGCCCGACGCAAGGGGCTTTCTGGAGAACATCTGGTACCGGGTTCCGACAGGCCAGCCGTGAAGGCCGCGGCCTGCAAAAGGCACCGGCCAGCCCGCGCTGCGCCGGTGCCCCTTCCGTTCGATCGCCTGAAGGATCCGGTCGTGGGGCAGTCTGCCGACAGTCAGGGCTACGGTCGGGTACCGCAAGCGGGGATGGCCATCATGACTCATGTGATTTGCTGTGTAGTTCTTCACGCTATGGCCCGAAAAGGGCACCCACCACTCAGTGAGGTTAGATCTAGACTAGTGATTAAGATACTACTGTTGAACGGGGGATGGCACGTGCACATCGTCGTCTGCATCAAGCAAGTGCCGGACAGCCGCGAAATCCGAATCGATGCCAAGACAGGCACGCTGATTCGCGAGGGCGTCCCGTCGATCGTCAACCCCTATGACCTGCACGGACTCGAGGCCGCCCTGCGCCTGAAGGAGCAGCACGGCGGGCGGGTCACCGTGCTGACCATGGGCCCGCCCATGGCCGAGAAGGCGCTGAAGGAGGCCATCAGCCTCGGCGCCGACGAGGCGGTGCTCATCACCGACCGCAAGTTCGGCGGTGCCGACACCCTGGCTACCGCGTACGTGCTGTCAGAGGCGATCAGGAAGGCCGCCGCCACCTGGGGGCCGGTCGACGTCGTCATCGCCGGCAAGCAGACGCTGGACGGCGATACGGGACAGGTCGGCCCGGGCATCGCCTGCCGGCTGGGCCTCCAGCAGCTGACCTACGTCGAGCGGATCGTCTCCGTTGAAGGGCGCCGCATCCGTGTGGAGCGCCACCTCGAAGACGGCCTGGAGGTCGTTGAGACGAGCATGCCCGTGCTGCTCACCGCGCTGAAGGAGATGAACACCGTGCGCCGGGCCTCACTGCCCGGCATGCTGGCCGCCGCCAGGTACAAGCCCATCGTCTGGACGGTGGCGGACTTCCCCGACATCGACGTCTCCAAGATCGGCCTCAAGGGCTCGCCCACCGTCGTCGGCCGGTCGTGGGTGCCCGAGGTGCGCAAGGTCGACACCACCTACGTGGACGGGGCCGAGGCCCTGTGGGAGGCCCTCTGGCGCACCGATCTGCCCGAACGGCTCGGTTGGACGGCCGGAGAGGAGGCGTGACAGATGGATCTGGAGTACCAGGGCATCATGGTGTGGGTGGAACAGAGAGGCGGAGTCGCAAAGCCCGTGAGCTGGCAGTTGATCGGACAGGCCCGGCGCCTGGCGGAGAAGATCGGTGCAGGGGTCTTCGCACTGGTACAGGGCGACGGGGTGGAGCACCTGGCGCAGGAGGCCATCTATTACGGGGCCGACCGTGCGTACCTGATCGACCATCCCGTCCTCAGGGACTACCGCACTGAGCCGTACAGCATCTCCGCGCTGGAAACCATCCGCCAGGTGAAGCCGGAGATCGTCCTGATCGGCGCCACGTACCAGGGGCGCGACCTGGCCGGCGCCATCGCAACGCACCTGCCCACGGGCCTCACGGCCGACACGACGATGCTGGACGTGGAGCCCAACCCGTCGCGCCTGCTGCTGGCCTCGCGTCCGGCCTTCAGCGAGAAGCTCATGGCCACGATCCTGTGCAAGAAGTACAAGCCCCAGATGGCCACGGCCCGGCCCGGCATCTTCGAGGCCCTGCCCCGCGACGAGGGCCGCACAGGCCGGATCATCCGCCTGCCCTTCACCATGAAGGAGGAAGAGATAGCCACCAAGGTGCTCGAGTTTTACCAGGACCAGGACCGGGTGAACCTCGAGGACGCCCAGGTGATCGTGGCCGGCGGCCGGGGCATGGGTGGCCCCGAGGGGTTCGCCATGCTGAAACAGCTGGCCGACCTGCTGGGTGGCGTCGTCGGCGCGAGCCGGCCGTGCGTCGACCAGGGCTGGATCAAGCAGACGCACCAGGTGGGGCAGACCGGCAAGACCGTTCGGCCGAAGCTCTACATCGCCGTCGGCATCTCCGGCGCCGTGCAGCACACCATCGGCATGGACGGCTCCCACGTCATCGTGGCCATCAACAAGGACCCCCAGGCTCCGATCTTCAACGTGGCCCACTACGGGATCGTCGGAGAGTGGCAGAAGGTGGTGCCGGAGCTGATCAGGGTGATCTCTGCCGGCAAGCCTGCGGCGGCCACAGCAGGAGGTGCAGCCAAGTGAGCGAACGATTCGACGCCATCGTGGTCGGCGCAGGCCCTGCCGGCACGGCAGCAGCCTTCACCATGGCCCGGGGCGGCCTCAAAGTGCTGATGATCGAGCGCGGCGAGTTCCCGGGAGCCAAGAACGTCTTCGGGGGCGTGCTGTACCGCCACCATCTGGAGGAGCTGATCCCCGAGTGGTGGACCAAGGCGCCCCTGGAGCGCCCGATCGTGGAGCAGAACTACTGGCTGCTGGACGGTGACGGGGCGGTGAAGATCGGCCACCGCAGCCGCCGCTACGTCGACGGCAAGCCCAACAACTTCACCGCCCTGCGGGCGAAGTTCGACCGCTGGTTTGCCAGTCAGGCCGAGGAGGCCGGCGCCCTGCTCATCTGCGAGACCACCGTCACCGAGCTCCTGATGGAGGGCGACCGCGTGGTGGGCGTACGCACTGACCGGGAGGAGGGCGACGTCTACGCCCAGGCGGTGATCATCGCAGACGGCGTCAACTCGCTCCTGGGCAAGCAGGTGGGGGCCCACCGGGAGCTCCCGCCCGGCGAGGTCTCACTGGTGGTCAAGCAGACTCTGTCGCTGCCCAGGGAGAAGATCGAGGACCGCTTCGGCCTCGAGGAGGGCGAAGGCGCCACCATCGAGATCCTCGGCGCCCCCAGCCAGGGAATGGTGGGACTGGGCTTCCTGTATACCAACACCGACTCGCTCTCGCTGGGCCTCGGCATCATGGTCGACGACCTGGTGGCCACCGGCGCCAGGCCCTATGAACTGCTGGAGAACATGAAGCAGCACCCCGCGCTCCGGAAACTGCTGCAGGGTGCAGAGGTGAAAGAGTACGCTGCCCACCTGATCCCTGAGGGCGGTCTCCGCGCCATGCCGAAGCTCGCCGGCCCTGGCTGGATGATCTGCGGAGACGCCGCCGGGATGGTCAACGCCTTGCACCGGGAGGGCACCAACCTGGCCATCGCCTCCGGGCAGCTTGCGGGCGAGGCGGTTCTGGCCATGGCCAAGGCGGGCGACTTCAAGCCGGAAGGCTTCCAGGCATACGCCCAGGCGGTTCAGGCCTCCTTCATCCGGCAGGACCTGGCCAAGTACCAGCGGCTCCCGTCCTTCCTGCACGACCGGAAGGCACTGCTGATGGGCAAGCTGCCTGACGCCCTCAACGACAGCCTTTTCGAGTGGTTCAACGTGGACGATCGCCCGAAGGCTGAGCACCAGCGGCAGATCGTGCACAACATCAAGGAGATGGCCGGCGGCACGTGGGGGCTGCTGCGCCTGGCACACCAGGGATGGAGGGCGATCAACGAATGAGCGTATCCGTTGAGGATCTCCTCTTTACCATCCGCTATCGCTGCGACACCGAGTCGCACCTGTCCATCAGGGACCAGGCCGTGTGCAGGGACTGCCGCAAGCCGTGCCTGACCTTCTGCCCGGCCGAGGTCTACACCTTCCGGGACGGCGAGATGCACGTCGCCTACGAGAACTGCATCGAGTGCGGCACCTGCCGCGTCGCCTGCAGCAACCAGAACATCGAGTGGCGCTACCCGAAGGGCGGCTACGGCGTCGCGTACAAGATTGGCTAGATGAACCGGATCCTGAACTGATGCCGTTCCGAGCATACGGAAAGACCCCGCCGCGCGCCGCAGCGGGGCCTTTCCGCGCTCACTGGGCCGGGACTCCTCCGCTCAGCGGACCGCGATCCCGCGCTCAGCGGGCCGGACCCCCCTGAGCGTTCTCCTGCCTCCGGGCGATCTCCCTGCGCACCACAGGGGCCACCTGCGTGCCGAAGAGCTCAATGGCCCGCAGGACCCGATCGTGGGGAAGGCTGCCGACGGTCAGCTGCAGGAGGAAGCGCTGGTGGCCGAAGATCTCGTACTGGTAGAGGATCTTCTCCGCCACTTCCTGCGGACTGCCCACAAAGTCGGCTCCGCGCAGACTGCGTGCGTGCTCGAACTGGGCACGGGTCATGGGCGGCCAGCCCCGCTCCCGGCCCAGCTGGTCCATCACCGCCTTGAAGGCCGGGAAGGCGAGGTCGGCGGCATCCTGCGACCGGTCGGCGATGAAGCCGTGGGAGTTGATGCTGAGGGCCGGCGGCTGGTGCCCGTTGGCCTCTGCCGCCCTGCGGTGGAGTTCGGCCAGCGTCCGGAACCGCTCGGGCAGCCCGCCGATGATGGCGACGGCCATCGGCAGACCCAGCGCCCCGGCCCGCACGGCGGAGTACTGCGTTCCGCCCACGGCCACCCAGATGGGAAGCCGCTCCTGCACCGGGCGCGGGTAGACCCCCTGCCCCTGCAGGCTGGGCCGGTACTGCCCCTCCCACGTCACCCGCTCTGACTCGCGCAACCGGAGCAGCAGGTCAAGCTTTTCCGCGAACAGCGCGTCGTAGTGTTCCAGGTCGTAGCCGAAGAGCGGGAAAGACTCAATGAAGGAGCCCCGCCCCACCATGATCTCAGCCCGGCCCCCGGAGAGCAGGTCGACAGTTGCGAACTGCTGAAAGACGCGGACCGGGTCGTCGGAACTCAGGACCGTGACGGCGCTGGTGAGGCGGATCCGCTTGGTCCGGACCGCGGCCGCGGCGAGGATCGTGGCCGGCGACGAGGAGACGTACTCCGGCCGGTGGTGCTCCCCGATGCCGAAGACGTCGAGGCCCACCTGGTCGGCCAGCTCGATCTCCTCCAGGAGGTTGCGCATCCGCTGCTCCGGACTGATGCGCACGCCGGTGACCGGGTCGGGCGTCGTTTCCACGAAGGTGTAGATTCCCAGTTCCAAGCCCTCATCCCCCGTCCATTCTCATGCCCCGCCGGCCGGTTCAGGGCGCCACCGCAACCTGCCTGGAGACGAAGTCCTCCACCTGCTTCACCGTCTTGGCGTCGCGGCTGTAGAGCCTGTCAGTCAGTTCGCCACCCCGGAACACCAGCAGCGACGGGATGCCCCGTACGTCGAAGCGTTCAGCCAGATCAGGGCTCTCCTCGGTGTCGACCACGGCGAAGGCGAACTGCGGGAAGCGCTCGGGAAACGCCGCGTAGGCGTCCTTGATTCGCCTGCAGTCGGGGCACCAGTCGGCGGTGAAGTTGACGATCAGGTTGTCGTGCTCGCGGAGCGCCGCATCGAAGGACTCCCAGGTCAGCCTCTGCATGGGTATGTACCTCCTGCACCCGTAGTATGACCGGCCACGGAGAAGTTGTCCTGCTCTAGAGACGCCGGCATACCCCAGTCCGGTATGGCCGCGGGCCCACGCAGGAAACGAGAGGGGAAGGGCGAAGACTTGGGCTGGTGATGGTGTTGACCATTCTGTTGGAGATCTCCGACCTCTGCCATCCGAACGGCCTGAACGGCATCTCGCTCAACGTGGCGGCCGGCGAGGTGGTGGCCCTGGTGGGAAGCCAGGGCAACGGGAAGGCGCCCCTGCTCCAGCTGCTCACCGGTATCGGGCGCCCGTCGCACGGGCGCATCCACATCTGCGGGCACGCGCCAGGCACCCCCGCCGCAGCGGCCCGGCTCGGCGTGGCCGGGCCTGCATGGGGGCTCAACCCCGCGCACACGGTATCAGAGACGCTCTCGCTCTACGCGAGCCTCTGGTCGCGACCGCAGTCAAGGGCCGCCGAGGTGGCAGCCAGGCTGGAGTTGACGGCCCAACGGGACCGACTGGTGGCCGATCTCTCGCCCGGCGAGGCCGCTCGGCTGCGGCTTGCGCGTGCGCTGGTCCACGCCCCAGCGCTGCTCGTCCTCGACGAGCCCATGGGTGACGTCGATCTGGAGAGTGCGGAGGTCATCGAGGGAACCGTCGGTGCGGAGGCTGAGCGGGGCACGGGTGTGCTGCTCGCCACGTTCGGGCACCCGCGCACGCTTCGCCTGGCGGATCGCATCTATTACCTCGAGAACGGGCGGTTTGTGGAACCTGACCCCGAGCCTCGACCCGCGACTGAGGAGGCCGTCGGCCCCGTCGGCGCACCTGACCAGCCAGCGGCGGAGGCCCGGCAGGTTCAGGTGCGCGTGGACCAGATCGCGGCCCGGCGGGACGAGCGGGTGGTGCTTTTCTCGCCCGCGGAGATCCTCTACGCGTACGCCCAGGAGAAAAGCGTGTACCTGCACACGGACGAGGGGGACTGGCTGGTCTCCTTCACGCTGTCCCAGCTGGAGGAGCGGCTGGCCGCCCACGGCTTCTACCGTGCCCACCGGGGCTACCTCGTCAACCTCGCCTGCGTACGCGAGATCGCCGCCTGGACCCGGAGCAGCTACTCGCTCCGCCTGAAGGACGGCTCCGAGGTGCCGCTGAGCAAGCACCGGGTAGGCGAGCTGAAGGCCCTTCTGGGCTGGTGACGGGCGGCCGGTCTGTACCCCTGCATGCCACCACTCGTCTGGCCGCGCGCCCAGTCAGACCGATGTGCGCACCACTCGTCCGCCTGGCTGCACCAGTCGTCGTCAACCTGCACCCGATGTCGCCCAGATGCTGAAGCACCCCGGTCCCCATGGGAGAATGGGGCCGAGGTGAGCGACCGTGATTGTGCTGACAGACGTGACCAAGTGCTATGGATCGGTCACCGCGCTTTCGAACCTGAACCTGGAGATCCGCGGAGGCGAGACGTTTGGACTGCTCGGCCCCAACGGGGCAGGGAAGACGACAACTCTGCGCCTGGTCGCAGGGCTGGCCCGTCCGACCCGGGGGCAGGTGCGGGTGGCCGGGCTGGACCCCTGGCAAAACGCCCGGGAGATCCGCCAACAGATGGGAGTGATGCTGGACGGCGGGCTGCTCTACGACGGGCTGACCGTTCTGGAGAACCTCCTGCTCTTCGCCGGGCTTTTTGGTGCCCCGCTCCGTGCGGCCCGCGACGCATTGGAACGGATGGGCGTGGCTGACCTGCAGGACCGGCTGGCCGGCAAGCTCTCCAAGGGCCAGCGGCAGCGGGTGGCGCTCGCCCGGGCCGTTCTGCACGGCCCTCGCCTCCTCTACCTGGACGAGCCCACCTCGGGCCTCGATCCGGCGGCCGCGGCCGATCTGCACGGGCTCATCCGCACCCTCCGGGGCCAGGGCGTGACCATCCTCCTGAGCAGCCACGACATGGCAGAGGTGGAGACCCTCTGTGACCGGGTCTGCTTCCTCAACCGGGGCCGCCTGGTGGCCTGTGAGACGCCGGCCAGGCTGAAAGAGACGCACGGCCCTTCTCTGACCGACGCCTTTATCCAGCTGACAAGGAGGGCTTGGTGATGCGGTTCATCAGCCTGGTGCGGGGCGAGTTCTGGGCGCTGAAGCGCAACCGGCGCGTCGTGACGTTCATGTTGCTGATGCTGGGAATGGCGGCCGTGTATGCGCTGGACGCGCAGGACGGCGCCAACTTCCTCCCCGTCGTGCTGACCGTCTCCATCTACACCGGCGTCTGGCAGATGACGGTTACCTCCCTCGTGGAGGAGAAGGAGCGCGGAACCCTGGAGGCCCTGCTGGTCACCCCGGCCCGGCCGCTGGAGATCATCGGCGCCAAGGCCGCCGTTGGTGTGCTGCTGGCCGCCCTCATGTCTGCGCTGATCGTCCTGCTCTTCCGGCAGCCACCGCAGTCGCCCGTGGTGCTCCTGGCCGGAGTGGGGCTCGCCATCGGGTTCGCCACGGCATCGGGTGCCCTGGTCGGCATCGTGGCCCGGGACATGAAGACCTCCTCGTTCTACCGTACGCCGATTCTGGCCCTCCTGGTAAGCGCGACCATCATCCCCTGGCAGGACTCCGGGTGGGCCGTTGGGGAGGTCATGCGCTGGACGCCCACCCGACCCGTTCAGGAGCTGCTCTGGGGCGGCTGGACGGGCGCACCGGTGCCGTTGGCGCAGAACTGCGCCGTCATGCTGTTCTACATCGCGCTCCTGCTGGCGGTCGGAGCCCGGATTCTCAGGCAGCAGGCCACCAGCCGCTGACGCGACGCTTCCGAAAGGATGATGCTTCGTGCTGCACGTCGTCTACGACCCCTCAGATCCGACAGCCTGGTATCCCAACTTCCTTGCGGGGCTCCGGCAAGGGCTGGACGAGGCCGGGGTGGAGTACGAGTACCTGACCCGGATGCCCGAGCACCCCCGCGGCCCGGTCTTCTTCACCCGGTACACCGTACAGAAGCAGCTGCTGGAGGCCCCGGAGCCTCCTGAGCACGTCATCATCCACGAGCACGACATCTGGAACCCCTTCACCAACGCATACGACCCCGCCGATCTCTGGATCTACCGCCACCCGTCGCTGGCGGCGATCCTCGTCACCAACCCCTCCATGGTACCCTGGGGCGAGCGCTACCTGCCCGCCGGGTCCAGGGTGCGCGTGATCGCCGCCGGCTTCCCCTACGACCACAGCCTGATCAACCAGGTGATCACCGAGGTGCGGCCCGGCCCCGAGCGGGAGCGTCTGGTGGTCTTCCCCGGGCGGCTCAACGAGTTCTACCAGCCCTACCTCTCGGTGCGCATGGCCTTCGAGCTGATGGACCGGGGTTACGAGGTGTTCATCTGCTCACCCATCGACCCGCTCTCCTACTACCCCGTCGACCTCTGGAAGCAGATGGGCATCCACGTGGGCCGTCTGCCCCACGAGGAGTACTACCGGCTGCTGGCCCGGGCGCAGGCCGCCATCTCCACCACCATCGGCGGCAGCCTGACCCTGGCCCTCTACGAGGCGCACCTGCTTGGCGCCACGCCGATCGCCCCTGAAGGCCGCCCGGACCTGCCGCCCTGGACGGAGGTCTACCACCCCCGCTACGACGCCCTGAACCCCCGGCAGGCCATCGAGATGGTGGAGCAGCGCACCCCGGTTGCGGTGGACCGCCGCTGGTTCGACATCCGCCACTACGTGGGGCACCTGCTTGACGTGGTCGGGCCCTGGCTCTAGTGCACATCGGGGCAGTCGCGCCCCCGTGGCCCCATGCACCGCGGGGCGTTTGATACAGTCGACCGGAAAAGCGGTCCTCGGTTGATATGGTCTCGCCGCATGCAGGCGTTACTCGCTCTATGCAGCATGGTGCGCGCCGGTGGATGGACCTCACGAGAAGTGGCCGGCAGGAGGATGCCGTTCAGGAGGGGGGCGCATGCGGCAGACACGGACCTGTGCGGCGGTTGTGAGGCGGTCACCTGCAACACACGCAAGACCTTCCCTCTCCCCCACGATCGACTGTATCAGCCCGACGGACATGATGTGGGCCAGTGTGTCACCAGTGTATCAACCGATGTCAGGTTTTCGGGCCCACTGTGTCATCAAGGCATGAACTGCATACAGGGCCGGTGCATAATTATGCACCGGCCCTCCCGACAGCGGTGTATCGGTCCGCGGCGCGAGCGCTGGGCGACCAGGTCAGGGCGGGGAGCTATGTGTCGAGCTGTTCTCCGAGTCGTACCGGAGAAGACATGTCAAGTTGCTCTCCGAGTCGTGCTGGAGAAGGCTCGTCGAACCGTTGCCCGAGTCGTTCCAGAAGAAGGCGCGTCGTACCGTTGCCCGAGTCGTACCGCAGAAGAGATGTCGGGCTGTTCCGCAATCCGCGGAACAGCCCGACCGTCGTTGATGGGGCAGAACGCTACTCCCGGGCACCCAGCTGGCTGTCGATGAAGAGCAGGGCGCTCTTGCTGTCGCCGGCCATGCGGAGCTTCTGGACCACCTCGTCGGCGCTCTTCTCCTCCTCAACCTGCTCCTCGATGAACCACTGGAGCAGCGGCAGCGACGCGTAGTCCTTCTCCTCCACCGCCAGGGCATAGAGCTTGTGGATCTGCGCGGTCACTTTCTGCTCGTGAGCCAGCACGGCTTCGAAGACAGCCAGCGGCGAGGCATAATCGCAAGTCGGCTCGGGGATGGCCCGCAGCGCCACCCGGCCGCCGCGATCGTTCACGTGGCCGTAGAACTTCATCGCGTGTTCGAGTTCTTCCTTCGCCTGGACCTCCAGCCAGTGCGCCATGCCCGGATAGTTGGCCGACTCGCAGTAGGCCGCCATACCGAGGTAGGTATAGGCCGAGCTGAGTTCATTCTTGATCTGCTCGTTCAGTGCCGCTTCCATGGCCCTGTTCACTGGGATCGCCTCCTTGGTAAGACCGGGTTAATGCCCGTCTCTCTTACCTTTTCCCTATCAGGCACCGGCCCTCCTGCCCCCGCGCACGTAACTTCTGGAGAGATCTACTCCTCGTCCGGCGCGGCGTCCAGAAGGGCATGACCTGCGAGGAACAGCCCCATCGGCCCGGCCACCCCGGGTACCACGACCCAGAGCAGGTGCGGAGCCGTCCGGATGAAGGGACTGGCTTCGCTGACCAGGTTTCCCAGCGAGGCCAGAGGCGCCCCGACGCCAAGACCGAGGAAGCTGAGGGTGAACTCGGCAAGCACGATCTGCGCGAAGGTCAGGAACAACAGTCCCAGCAGGGCAGGCCACTGCTGCCGGGGCGACGCGGCAAACCTGCGGAACGCCCAGGCCAGCGCGGGGACGGAGGCCAGGCCCAGGGCCAGCATGAGGGCGGAAGTGCCGGAGCGCAGGAGCGGAGCGACTGTCAACCCGGCGATCATCGGGCCGAGCAGCCCGGGAACGGCAACCCGCGGTGGAAACAGCACTCGGCTCCGCCACCCCAGGGCCAGGCCCATGGCGGCCACCGCCCCACCGCCGAGGGCAGCGATGGCCATGGCACCGCCGGAGATGGCCAGCGAAGTGCGTGCACCCTCTCCAATCCGGGCGAGCAGGTCACGCCCCACTGGATCCGTCCCGAGGAGGTGGCCCTCGCTGCCCGGCGGAAGCAGCCGGGCGCTCAGGTTGATGGGCACAGCCCCGGGCCGACCGGCCAGCAGCGGCGCCGCAAGCAGCGCCATCATGAGCAGGATGCCGACGATCAACCAGCCCCGGGAGAACCGGCCTGCGGGCCGGCGGCCGCCGGCGGACGTCACCAGCAGGTCGCCCGCAAGGTGGCCCGCGAGGCCGCAGCCGATCAACAACCCCAGGCCAGCCTGCATCACCGGAAGATCCCTGCTGGCGAAGGCCGTTGCCACCTGGCCCCACAGGCTCCCGCCGGGACCGCGTGCAAGAGACTGGGCCACCATGGTCAGCACCAGGATGTTGCCAGTCTGCTGCAAGATTCGCCCCAACACGGCCGCAGCGGCTCTCCCCGGAGCCAGGCAGAGGCTGTCGTCCCGGGCGCCGGCTAGGCCGTCCCGGATGGCCCTGGCCAGCCAACCGCTCAGCAGCAGCGCCAGGGCCCCGGTCACCGCGCCCGTAAGGGACTGCCGCTCAAGCGGGCCCAACGCGACAAGCCAAACGCCCAGGAGGGCGGCCACGTGGGCCGGAATCCCCATGACGGCCACCGCCGGCGCCTGAAGCACCCGGTCGACGATGCTGTGCGGCCGCAAGCCGGCGGGCACGCCCAGCAGCAGCGCCGCGGGCAGCGCGTACAGCAGCGCGGTCGTCGCAGTAGCCAGAGTAGACTCCACGGCGGGCCAGAGCAGGTCGACCACGGGCTGCCCGGTCCGCAGCGACAGGCCGCCTCCCGGGGTCGCCCCCGGCACGCTCAACCGCAGGAGCCACATCAACAGGGCGGCGGCGAGCAAGGCGAGGCAGAACCGGGAAAGCCGCTCCGCGTACGTCGATCGCATGGGACCCCTCCCTCCGCTGTTCAAGGGATGGAACATGGGCTCCTTTGATTCGCGGGTCCCGGATGGGGCTCTGTTCATATGACCCCCTGGCATGGAAAAAGGTTGGGAGAACTTGCTCCCAACCTCATGGACGCCATCGAAGGGCCACCCTGTAACCAGCCCAGACCGCCGAGAGCCCCAGCGCCAGGCTCAGCCCCACGTTCGCGGCAGCCAGCAGCCAGCGGCCGGTCTCCAGGAGGAGCACCGTCTCCACCGACCACGTGGAAAAGGTGGTGAACGCCCCGATGAACCCTGTCGTCACCGGCAACCGCCACGCCTCGGGCAGGCGCCCCCGCTCGATGCCGTAACCGGCCACCAGGCCCAACACGGCGGAGCCGAGCACGTTGATGATGAGCGTCGGCAGGGGGAAAGACGGGGGCAGAAACGCCGTCAGCCATTGGCTCAGACCATGGCGGGCCAGAGCCCCCAGGGCGCCGCCCGCAGCGACGCCTATCACAGGCCCCCGTCTCATGGCCCCCACCCCGCCGCCAAGCCCGCCCAGGCAGCCAGGAGGCCCAGCGCCACGCTCAACGCGGCGTTGAGGAAGGCTGCACGGCGGTCGCCCCGCCGCAGGGCCTGGTACTGGTCCAACTGCCAGGTCGAGAACGTCGTGAACGCACCGAGAAAACCGGTCCCGAGCACCGCCTTCGCCTCAGGCGCCAGGGCGCCGCGACCCGCCGCGAGACCGGTCAGCAGCCCCAGAAGGAACGAACCGGCGATGTTGACGGCGAAGGTACCCCAGGGAAAAGTCCGGCCTCCCGGCAGGCGGCCGACCCACATACCGACGAAAAGGCGGGCCACCGCGCCTGCGGCGCCCGCCACGCCGATCAGCACCCAGTTCACCGCTTATCCCTCTGCCTCACCGCGGGAACTTCCCCCGGACGTAGGGCTCCGGCCACTCCACCTCGTGGCGCAGCCTGTGGGCGGCAGCCAGCGGGAAGTACGGGTTGCGCAGGAGCTCCCGGGCCAGCAGTACCACGTCCGCCTGCCCGCTGCGCAGGATGGCGTCGGCCTGCTCCGGCGCCGTGATCAGCCCCACGGCACCGGTGGGGATGCCGGCCTCCCGCCGGATGCGCTCGGCGAACGCCGTCTGATAGCCGGGGCCGATGCTGGGAATCCGCTGCAGAGGCGAGTTGCCGCCCGTGGAGACGTCCACCAGATCCACGCCCCAGGCCTTCATCTGGCAGGCCAGTTCCACCGACTCGGCGATGTCCCAGCCCCCGTCCACCCAGTCCGTGGCGGAGATGCGCACCCAGACCGGACGGTCTGCGGGGAAGGCCTCGCGCACGGCCGCGAACACCCGCCTCAGGAGGCGGGACCGGTTCTCCAGCGTCCCGCCGTACTCGTCGGTGCGCTGGTTGGTGAGCGGCGAGAGGAACTCGTGCAGCAGGTAGCCATGGGCGGCGTGGATCTCCACCGAATCGCAGCCCAGTTCGCCGGCGCGCCGGGCCGCCGCGCCGAAGGCGGCCACCACCCGGTCGATGCCCTCCCGATCCAGCGCCTGCGGGGTCACCCAGTCGGCGTCGAAAGGGATGGCGCTGGGCGCCACGGCCGCTTCCGGCCCCGTGCCCTTCTTGAAGCTCCAGGCCTTCCGGCCGGCGTGGGCCAGCTGGATGGAGAAGGCGGCGCCCTGCTCGTGCACGAAACGGGCGATGCGGGCCAGCGCCTCGGCCTGGGCGTCGTTCCAGAGACCGAGGTCGCCCTCGGAGATCCGGCCCCGGGACTCGACGGCGGTGGCCTCCGTGATGATCAGGCCGACCCCGCCCATTGCCCGGGTGCCGTAGTGGACGAGGTGCCAATCGGTCGCGACCCCGTCCGTGCCGGCCACGTACATGCACATCGGCGACATGACGATCCGGTTGCGCAGCGACAGCGACCGCTGGTTCAACGGCTCGAACAGATGGGGCATCAGCACGAACCTCCCAGGCAGCAGAGTGAGTAAGAGAGGCCGCATGGGCGGCGCCGCCGCGCGTCCGGCCCCTCAGCGGTAAGACGACCGCCACCGGACAACAGGTGCGCCAGGCGCAGTCGGCCTGCTAGAGCACCGCTCCCAGTATGAGCGCGGCGATGGAGAAGTAGACCAGCATCGAGGTCGTGTCGGTGATGGTGGCGATGAACGGGCCCGAGGCCACCGCGGGGTCCAGCCCCAGGCGCTGGATGATGACCGGCACGAGCGAGCCTGCGGTCTTGGCCAGCATGAGGTTGATCATGATCGACAGCCCGACGATCAGGCCGATCCAGGGCGAGTGGTTCCACAGCATGGCGGTGACGCCCATCACCAGGCCGCAGATCAGCCCGATCACGACGCCGATGCGGGCCTCCCGCCAGATCACGCGGCCGACCTGCTCCCGCTCCATCTCCCCGGTGGCCAGGCCGCGCACCACCACCGTGAGCGCCTGGGTCGCGGCGTTGCCTGCGCCGCCGGCCATGGTGGTGATGAAGACCGCCAGGGCCGTCACCCGATCCATGAGCGGCGTGAAGCCCTCGATCACCTTGCCCGAGACGAGGCTGAGGAAGAGCAGGCCCAGGAGCCAGGGCAGGCGGGCCCGGACAGCCGGCCAGATCGGCCCCTCCAGGTCCAGCTGTTGCTCTGCGTCCGTCACGCCGCCGACGCGGAAGATATCCTCGGTCGCCTCCTCCTCCATCACGTCGATCACGTCGTCGACCGTGACGATGCCCCGCAGGACCTCCTGGTCGTCCACGACGGGCACGGCCAGCAGGTTGTACTTCTGCACCGTCCGGGCCACCTCTTCCTGGTCGTCCGTCACGTGAACGGACACCACGTTCGTGCGCATGATCGTCCGGATCTCGGCGTCGGGCTTCGCCACGATCAGCTCCCGCAGCGAGAGCACCCCGACCAGCCGCTCCTGTTCATCGACCACGTACACGTAGTACGCCGTCTCCGCCGAGGGAGCGGCGCGCCGAAGCTCGTCAATGGCCTCCGCCGCAGTGCGGTGGGCCCCGATGGCCACGAACTCGGTGGTCATGATGCCGCCGGCCGTGTCTTCCGGGAAGTTCATCAGTTCCCGGACGTCGGTGGCGTCCTCCTGGGTCATCAGCTTCAGGAGGGACCCGGCTTCCTCCGGCTCCAGTTCGGCAAAGAGGTCGGCGGCGTCGTCCGCCGACATCTCATCCAGAATGGTCTTGGCCGTCTCGGGCGGCAGTGCGGTCACGATGGCCGCCTGGTCCTCCAGCTCCAGTTCGGCGATGGCCTCAGCCGCCGTCGGGCCGGCCATGAGCTGTACAACGACAGCCTGCTGCTCCTCCTCCAGTTCCTGCAGCAACTCGGCGAGGTCCGCAGGGTGGAGTTCCTCGAGCAACGTTCGCAGCTCGTCTTCACGGTGCTGCTGTAGCATGACGATAGTCTGGTCCAGGATGCCAATCAGTTCCTGGTTCACTGGCCTCGCCTCCCTTTCGTTGGTGGTGGGCCGACTTCCCCAAGAAAAAGAGAAGACGGCCATGCGGAGGCCCGCACAGCCGTGGTGAATCGCAGGAACAGCCAGCAGAGGCGAAGCCTACCGTCTGCGCGCAACGGTAAGCCTCACCGGATGCAGCGGTTCGCGGCGGTGGGCTGTGAACACGGAGGGGCCTCCTACAGGGTTCCGCAAACTGCACGAATCCAGACTTGGGCCAGCGTCCATGACCAGCACCACCTCCTAACTCCCGCCACCAGGAAAGGCGCCCCATGCACAGGGCGCCCCTTGCTCGAAACGTCCTCCTGTATTGTAAACACGTGGACGAGCAGATGCAACCAGTCAGCCCATCAGTTTCGCTATGAAGTCTTTTACTGCCACGCGGGTCTCCTCCCGATAGAGCAGTTCCGGGTGGCCCGACCTGGGCACCAGCTGGAAGCGGCCCTGCGGCGCCAGCTGGGCCAGTTCCTGACCCTGGGCCAGCGGAACCATCTGGTCACGGTCACCCTGCACCACCAGCACGGGGACGGGCAGGGCGGCCAGGGCCGCAGAGGCGAAGCCGGGCCAGGTGGCCAGCAGCTCTCCCAGTGCGGTGGACAGGCTCTCCCAGGGCGTGGCGACGTGCTTCTCCGCCAGCTGCTTCGCCCAAAGGGGCGACCGCCGCCGGATGGCCTCCGGCGCGAAGGTCGCCCGTGCGTCGCCTGCGGGGCGGATGCGGGAGGCCAGCACAGCCAGTCCCGAGGCCCTCCCCCGCAGCGCCAGCTCGATCCCGACGATGCCGCCCAGGCTGTAGCCCACCACCAGGGGCGCGCCAAGCCCCAGGCGGTCGACCAGCGCAGTGACGGCGTCGGCCATGCCGCCTATCGTGAACCGAGGGAAGGGTGCGTGGCCGGACGGCTCTGAGCGGCCGTGACCTGGCAGGTCCGGGCGAACGAGGCGTGCGCCCAGGGGCGCGAGCACCTCTGCCATGGGCGCCATCGACTCGTGCGTCTGCAGTGCGGCGTGCAGCAGCAGGACCGGCCTGGCAGCGGCCGGTCCGGATTCGGCGTAGTACAGCGAGCCGCCATCCGGCGTGGAGATCAGGGGCATGGGCGTCCGCTCCTTCAGCGAGTGTTCCCTCACCCCTTTAGTCTCCCGGAACGCTTGCATGGCAACCATCAGCTTGACGCCCGCTTGACCACCGTGAAGTTGTCCTCGAGCAGGAGCCAGTTCTGGGGGAACGCCAGGCCCAGCTTCCAGTAGCTGATGCCCCGAAGGCCCATCTCTCGCAGCAGGTTGAACTTGGCCTGAATCGAACGGGCATCCTCGAACCAGACCTCGTGGGTGCGGCCCTGCTCATCGACGTACCGGTAGAACGGGGCCTGGGCCGTGGGGTCGAACTGAATGGCAACGCCGCGCTGGGCCGCCTGCCGGATAGCCTGCTGCGGGCTGATCGCACGGGCGAACTCGCCGCCGGGCCGGTAGGGCAGCGTCCAGTCGTAACCGTAGAGGTTCTGCCCCATCATGATCTTCTCCCGCGGGATCTGGGTGACGGCGAAGTCCAGCACCCGGCGCACCTGGTCGATGGGCGACACGGCCATGGGCGGGCCGCCGCTGTAGCCCCACTCGTACGTCATCAGCACCACGAAGTCCACCGTCCGGCCGTGGAAGGCGTAGTCGTGCGCCTCGTACCACTGGCCGACCTGCGTGGCGCTCTGCTTCGGCGCCAGCGCGGTGGAGATGAGCGCCCCCTCGGCATGGATGAGGTCGGCCGCGCGCTGCAGAAACCGGTTGTACGCCTCCCGGTCCTGCGGCCGCAGGAACTCGAAGTCGAAGTGGACGTCGCGGAAGCCCATCTCCCGGATGAGCCGCTGGATCTCCTGCAGCAGCCGGTCCTGCACCGCCTGGTCGTTCAGGATCGCCTGGCCCAGCTCGGCGCTGAAGCCGCCCTCCTCCAGGTTGGCCACAACCAGCATCGGAACGGCGCCGCCCTCCCGGGCAATCTCCAGCAGGCCGTTGAGCGGCGGCGCCTGCAGGGTGCCGTCCCGCCGCACCCGGTAGCTGAAGGGGGCCAGGTAGGTGAGATGGGGAACGGCCTCCCGGGAGGCCGCCACGAGGTTGGCGCTCACGCTCTCGCCGAAGGGCTCCACGTAGGCGTTGGCCTCCTTGCGGGGCCGGGGGCCCGGGGGTATGTACAGTCTGAGGCCTACGGAGAGCGGGGCGTTCAGGGGGATGCCGTTGATGCGGGCCAGTTCGGCGGGGGCGATGCCGAACCGCTGCCCGATGGACCAGAGGGAGTCGCCGGGCTGGACCCAGTAGTACCGGCCGGTGATAGGGATGACCAGTGCCTGGCCGACCACCAGGTAGGGCAGGTCTTGCAGCTGGTTCGCCTCGATGAGGGTCTCGGGGGTCACGCTGTAGGTGCGGGCGATGCTGTAGAGCGACTGCCCCGGCTCGACCACGTGAATCTGCATCGCGCTCAGCCTCCCATGGGGCATTCCAGATAGGATCATGGTATGCCGGGGAGGCGGCGGGGGAACCGGCGTAACCTGGTAGCTGCGGCAGGAGGCGTCGCTGCAGAGCCCCGTCGTCCGGTGCCTGCCCGGCGGCACCCGCCTGGCCGTGGCCGCCCTGGCGGCCTCCTCATGCTCGGGGAGCCTATCTCCCCACCGGCTCCGGTTCGCGTTCATGCACGGCACCGATCGTTGCTCCGTCTGGCACCCGCAGCGACCTGCTCTTGGGCACTCCCACCCGCTGCGCCGAATAGACGCCATGATGTCCGGAGAACACGTATGCAAAGACACATGCAACAGCGAGGTAAGGCAGAGCTCCGCCCCCGAACAGCTCCACCCCCAGCACGATGCAGGCGAGGGGGGTGTTGGCCGCGCCCGCGAGGACCGCGACAAACCCCAGCCCTGCGAGAAACGGCGTGGGCAGGGACAACGGTCGACTCAGGGCGTTTCCCAGTGTGGAACCGACGAGGAAGAGCGGCGTCACCTCACCGCCCTGGAAGCCGGCACCGAGCGTGACCGCGGTGAACAGCGTCTTCCAGAAGAACGGGATCCCGGACACGTCTCCCGCAAAGGCCGCCCTGATCACGGACTCGCTCAAGCCGATGTAATCCCTGGTCCTGACCAGGTAGACCAGAGCGATGACCACAAGGCCGCCAACCGCGGGACGGAGGATCGGCGAGGGGACAAGGGCCGCAAAGAGGCGCTTCATCAGGTGAAGCATTTCGGCAAACAGGAGAGCGGCCAGGCCGAAGGCCAGTCCAGCCAGTGCGACCTTCGCAAAGACAGACGCGGAAAACGGCGGGATGTCGCCCATGGAGTAGCCTGTGTGCCGAACTCCCCACAGGTGGGCAACCTGGTTGCCGACGAGCGCGGCGACCAGGCAGGGCACCAGACCGTCGTAACGGACGACCCCCGTCTGGGCGAACTCCAGGCCGAAGATCGTTCCGGCAAGCGGCGTTCCGAAAACCGAGGCGAAGCCCCCTGAAACGCCGCTCATGAGAAGAAGACGGCGGTCGTCCTTTTTCAGGTGAAGGGCCCGGGCAAGCGAATCAGCCAGGCTTCCGCCCATCTGTACCGCGGTCCCTTCCCGCCCCACCGAACCGCCCAGCAGATGCGTCACCAGCGTGCCGAACAGGATCATGGGGGCCATTCTCAGGGGAACGCCTTCGTCAGACCCGTGAAGGTTGTCGATGATGAGGTTGTTTCCCCGACCGGCCAACTGCCCGAAGCGCTGGTACAGCCAACCGATGACCATGCCGCCGACGGGCAGGAAGAACAGGAGCCATGGGTTGGCCTCGCGAGTCGCCGTCACGTGATCAAGGCTCCACAGAAAGAGGGCCGAGGCTGAACCGGTCAGCACACCAACCAGTGACCCCAGGGCCGTCCACTTCAGCAGGCTCATGAGCAGCGTGCGGTGCTCGGTCGAGAATCTCCGCGTTGCGTCAGCCTGCACTCGGGCACGGGTGTTCTTCGACAGGTGCTCCAGCTTGAGGGCGTGTGTCATGCGGCGAATCCTCCTTGCGGGTCCCAGGAGCGCAGAAGACTCCTACCTGAATCTCAGGTAGGAGTCATGAGCTGTTGCCAGCGGTAAGGGCGGGCTCCATCGCCACAGCCGAATTATACTCGCGGAGGTCCGCAAGATCAAGGCACGAGAATGCGGCCTCGTGACGTGAGCGCTGAGAAGGCCGTCGGGAAGCATGCCGACGGCCAGATCTCTACTCCTCCCGGTACCCGAGGCTCCGGAGGACCGCCTCCTTGTTCCGCCAGTCCTCCTTCACCTTCACGAAGAGCTCGAGGAAGATCTTCGAGCCCAGCATCTCCTCAATGTCCTGCCGCGCCCGGGCGCCGATTTCCCGCAGCATCGCCCCGCGCTTGCCGATGATGATCCCCTTCTGGCTGTCGCGCTCCACGTAGATGGACGCGCCGACGTAGACCGTGCCGCTCTCCCGCCGCTGGAGCTGCTCCACCTCGACCGCAACGGAATGGGGAACCTCCTCGCGAGTCAACTGGAGGATCTTCTCCCGGATGAACTCGGCGATGACGAACCGCTCGGGCTGGTCTGTCACCATCCCCTCGGGGTAGTACTGCGGCCCCTCCTCCATCTGCTGCACGATCAGGTCCAGCAGCCGGTCGACGTTCTTGTGCTCCAGGGCCGAGACCGGCACGACGTCGAGCCACTCGATGGTCGGCGAGTCGGGCCGGGGCTCGGGGCTGCGGACGGCGGGGTCGCCCAGCGCCTTGTAGGCGTCGAGCACAGCGTACCAGTCGCCCCGCTTCACCCGGTCCATCTTGTTGACCACGAGGATGACCTTGCGCCCGGACCGGGCCACCACCTCCGCCACGTACCGGTCGCCCTCGCCGGGCTCGGGTGCAGAGCCATCCACCACGAAAAGGACCACGTCCACCTCGGGGATGGTGCCAATGGCCACCTTGTTCATGTACTCCCCGAGCTTGTGGTGCGGCTTGTGGATGCCCGGGGTGTCCAGGAAGACCACCTGCGCCCCCGGACGGTTGTAGACGCCCAGGATGCGGTTGCGCGTGGTCTGCGGCTTATCCGACATGATGGCCAGCTTCGCCTCGATGAAGGCGTTGAGCAGGGTGGACTTGCCCACGTTGGGCCGGCCCACGATGGAACAGAAGCCGGAGCGGAAGGGTTCCGCGCTCATGCTCCGACCTCCCTGCCCGCCGGCACGTCTCCGGGCTCGAAGGCCCCGGGCAGCAGTTCCCGCACGGAGGTGACCACCGTGTCGCCCTTCAGGTTGGTGAGGATGACCCGGGCGTCAGGGCCGAACTCGCTCATCACCTGGCGGCACGCGCCGCAGGGGCTGCAGGGGCCGTCGGTGTCACCAACGACAGCGATGGCGGTGAAGCGGCGCCGCCCCTCGCTGACCATCTTGAAGATCGTCGTCCGCTCGGCGCAGTTGGACAGGCCGAAGCTGGCATTCTCGATGTTGCAGCCGGTGTACAGCGTGCCGTCGTCGGCCAGCAGCGCCGCTCCCACCGGGAAGCGGGAATAGGGTACGTACGCCCGCTCGCGCGCCTCGCGGGCAGCCGCGATCAGTTCAGCATCTGTCATGGGTTATCCCTCCTCTGGCTTTCGCGCCGGGTCCCGCCAAAGAGCCCCAGCAGCCCCGTGATCACGGGCGGCAGGAAAAACAGCGGCCGGCCGGCCAGCAGGGCCAGTACGGACTGGATGCTCTGGCCGAGCCGCCGCTCCATGGCAAAGAGAACCACCGCAGCGAAGACGGCGTGCAGGGCGGTCAGCAGCACCGCACCGGAGGCCACCTGCTTCGCAGCGGCGGCCAGCGGGTGGCGGCGGTTGCCGGCGGCGAGGTCGACCGCCCGCTCCACCGCCGTGTTGACGAGCTCCGCCGCCAGCACCAGGGCGATGGTCACGCCCAGATAGGCCACCTCCCACCCGCGGAGGGCCACGGCGTACCCGGCCACGCCGGCGCAGGCGGCGGCGAACACGTGGAACCGCAGGTTCGGCTCCTCCCGGTAAGCCAGGACCAGCCCCAGCGCCGCGTCACGAAACCGCGGCAGGACTCCCGTGTGCCGGAAGGGTCGTCCGCTCATCGGCCCAGCCCCAGGTCTCCGAGGATCTCCTCGGTCTTGGCCATCATGGCGGCCTCGTCCTCGGGCGTCTGGTGGTCCCAGCCCAGCAGGTGGAGCATGCCGTGCGCCGTCAGGAAACCCAGCTCGCGCTCGAAGGAGTGGCCGTAGTCCGCCGCCTGGGCCAGGCAGCGCTCCAGCGAGATGACGATATCGCCCAGGGGAAGGGGCTCGCCCTCGGGCAGGTCGCCCATCTCCTCCCCCTCGAGCTGCGAGAACGAGAGCACGTCGGTCGGCCTGGCAAGGCCCCGGTGATCCCGGTTGAGGTCGGTGATGGCCTCGTCGTCCACCAGCGTGATCGAAACCGAAACATCCGGCCCCAGGTGGGCCCCGGCCAGCTCCAGGGCTCGTTCCGCCACGCGCTGTATCAACGCCTCGTGCTCAGGCCTGAGGTCCACTTTCTCCTGTTCGTTGCTGATCCAGATCTCCATTCTGCACTGCCTCCTCGGCCTCGCCCGAAGCGGGCGACGAGCCTTCCTGAGCCTGCTCCCGGGTCTGATCCTGCCCGGCCTCTCCTGTCGCCGGCGCCGGGTCCTCCTGGCCCTGAGCCTTGCCGGACTCCGCCTCCGGCTTCTGCTGCCCGGGGTAGTCGATGCGGGCATGGTGGACGCCGCTGAGCACCTTCACGAACACCTTGGCGATCGTGTCCAGATCCTTCAGCGTGAGATCGCAGTCGTCCAGCTGCCCCTGCTGCAGACGGTCGTTGATGATCTTGCGCACCTGCTGTTCGATCTGGTCGTGCGACAGGTGGCTCTTCTGGCGCATGGCCCGCACCGAGGCCTCGCAGCCGTCAGCCAGCATGCAGATGGCGGTCTCGCGCCGGCGAGGTTTTGGCCCCTCGTAGCGGAAGTCCTCCTCCAGCACGTACTCCGACTGCCCGCTCTTCGAGGCCATGTAGTAGAAGTAGCTGACAAGCATGGTGCCGTGGTGCTCAGGGATAAAGTCGATGATCTCCTGGGGAAGGCCGGCCTCCTTGGCCAGCTCCACCCCTTCCTTCACGTGGCTGGTGATGATCATCGACGAGAGGCTCGGCGGCAGCTTGTCATGGGGATTTTCGGCGCCGAACTGGTTCTCCACGAAGAACGCCGGGCGCTTGATCTTGCCGATGTCGTGGTAGTATGCCCCTACGCGTGCGAGCACGGCGTCGGCCCCGATCGCCTCCGCGGCCGCCTCGCACAGGTTGGCTACCAGGATCGTGTGGTGGTAAGAGCCGGGGGCCTCCACCATCAGCCGTTTCAGGAGCGGGTGGTTGGGGTTGGAGAGCTCCAGGAGTTTCAGCGGCGTCACGATGCCGAACAGCGTCTCGAAAACGGGCAGGGCGCCGGTGGCGAGGATCGCCACCAGAAGACCATTGATCGCGCCCAGGGCCACGTCCCGCCAGACCACCCAGTCGAGCAAGGGTGCCGACTCCAGCAGATACAGGGCCAGGACGGTCAGGGCGTTGACGATGCCCACGAGGAGCCCGGCCCGGTAGAGGTCGTTGCGGCTCTCCACCCGTGCGACGGCGTACACGCCGGCCACCGAACCCAGAACGGCCACGGCGACGCCGCCCACGTCCGCTGCGGTGGTGAACACCCCCAGCAGCACGGCGATGATCACCGACTGAAGCAGGGCAACCCGGGAGTCCAGAAGGATCGCCGCGAGGACGGCGTTGAGCGCCACCGGCATCAGGTAGGCAGCCCCGTCGCCGAGCTGCGTCGAGAAGAGGCCCATCGCCAGCGAGAGGAAGAGCGTGATGAACCCGATCAGCCCCAGCAGCAGCAGCTTCGAGTCACGCTCGAGGAGTTCCGGACGGAAGCGGCCGATGGAGAGCGCCATCACGCCCACCACGACCAGCGCGATCAGGGCAGACCCGGCCCAGCTGTAGTAGCTGGCCTGCTGGCCCACGAGGCCCAGGTCGACGAGGGCCTCGTACTGATCCTGGGTAATGGGCTTGTCGGCCTCGATGATCAGCTCGCCCTGCCGCCACCAGACCTCCGGGACCTCCTGGGCCGCCCGCTGGATCAGCCAGTCGGTCTGCTCCTGGTCCTCCACCATGTTGGCCTCAATCCGGCTCTTCACCAGCTCGCGAACGAACTGGTTGAGCGACGGATCCGCAACGTCAATGGTGTAGGGATCCGCCCCGCTGTCGATGCCGGCCTTGACGCGCGTGACGTCCCGCGGGTATACGTCCTCGCCGAGGGTCCGCTGCAGCAGGGCCAGCGCCTGCGCCTCCGCAGCGTTGATCGCGGCGTCGTCCACCGTCAGCAGGGCGGCGTAGACGTCCGTAGGCAGGACGGTGAGCCGGATGCGGTCGGCCAGATCCTGCGCCCGGGAGGCGGCGTCGACGTCAGCGAGCCCCCGCACGCGCCGGATCTCGGTGAAGATCCAGTTCACGTGCTGCTGGGCGCTCTCCAGCACCGCCGGTTCCCGCTTGTAGACGGGGCTGATGTTGGCCACGGCGGCTGTGCGCCGCTCCTCCGTGAGGATGCGGTTGTACACCGGCCGCGGGGCGCGCACGCTGCGCGGGGCGATGTCGCCCACCTCGACGTCGAGGCGGGTCGGGGCCGTCTGGTTCCCCAGCACCAGGGTCAGGAGCGCGAAGAAGAGAACCCCCCAGACTACCTTGCGTACTCGGGAGTTCTTCCAGCGACTCTGTCGGGTCAGGTTCTCCACGCGTTCACGGATCTGTTGCCATATACGCATAGATCTGATGTGGGAGGGTCTGGCTTTACCGTCCCCCTACCTCCCGTCTCTGTCTAGGTCTCCGACCCGCCCGGCTGACCAGCCCGAGGCTTGGGCGGAAGCAAGCCAGTCCCGCCGCCCCCTGCTGCCTCGTAGGCCTTGATGATCAGCTGGACCAGATCGTTGCGCACCACATCACGTTCGGTCAGGTAGTAGAAGGTGATGCCCGGCACGTTGCGCAGGATCCGCTGGACCTCCACCAGGCCCGAACGGGTTCCCTCGGGCAGGTCGATCTGCGTGATGTCGCCGGTAACGACGATTCGGGAGCCGAAGCCCATACGGGTGAGAAACATCTTCATCTGCTCGGGCGTGGTGTTCTGCGCCTCGTCGAGGATGATGAACGAGTCGTCCAGCGTGCGCCCGCGCATGAAGGCGAGGGGGGCCACCTCGATCACGCCACGGTCCAGCAGGCGCTCGTACGTCTCGGAGCCCATGATGTCAAACAGGGCGTCGTAGAGCGGGCGCAGGTACGGGTCTACCTTCTGCTGCATGTCGCCGGGCAGGAAGCCGAGCTTCTCCCCGGCCTCCACCGCCGGGCGGGTGAGGATGATGCGGGCGACCTCCTTGGCCTTGAAGGCCGCGACGGCCACGGCCATGGCCAGATAGGTCTTGCCGGTTCCGGCCGGACCGATGCCGAAGGTGACGCCGCTCCTGCGCATGGCGTCGACGTACTCTTTCTGCCCCAGGGTCTTGGGTCGGATCTGCTTGCCGCGGTGGGTGGTGACGATCACATCGGTGAACGCCTCGGCCAGCGGCTTCTCGTCGCCCTCGGTGGCCAGGCGGACGGCATAGCGCACGTCTCGCTCCGTCACACGCCCACCCCGGTCCTGAATGGCAGTCAGCCGCTCGAACAGCCGCATCACCCGGCCAACCTCCGCCTCAGACCCCTTCACGATCACCTCGTTGCCCCGGGGCACAAGCAACACGTTGAAGCTTTCTTCAATGAAACGCAGATGGGCGTCGTTCAACCCGAACAGTTCGCGCGCCCTGGCATTGTCCGCAATCAGAACCCTTCGTTCCAGGGTCTCATCCAACCCGGTCACCTGCCCGTGGTAGTCATCGGCCCCTCCAGGGGGGAGGAGACCTCCTCGATCGTCTCGACCGTGACCAGGATTCCGGCATAGCCGCCTTCCTGCTGGACGACCCTGGCCTGGAGCGGGGTGGCGATGCGGTCGTTCGGCCCCAGCATCCAGGCCAGGCGGCGCTCCATGGCGGTGCGCGCCCGTTCCGTCAGCACGTCCACCGGTACCGGCTCGGCCCGAGTCGTGACCTCTGCGACTTCACGAATCACGAGTTCGACAGGTGGCTTCCAATTCCTCCACTCGCCCGGGGAGATGGTCCGGGTGGAGACCTCGTACTCCGTGTACGGAACGGCTCCGCGTCCGCGAAGTAGTATGGACCGGCCGTTCCAGTTCAAAACCCACTGGGTGTGGCGCCTGCCGGTAGGCTCCTTCACCTGCTCTACAAGAGGGTACTCATAGTACTGCTGGTATGCCACCCGGGCACGCACGGTGGCCTGGGCCACCACGGTGCGCGCCAGATCCTCGCGGGGCGGCAGCGGCATGCCGGGGATGACGGCCGGACGGCCTCCAGCCCAGTACCGCAGGGCGCACTCCACCAGCATGTCGCCGGCCTGCACCACATCCCCCTTCTTCACCAGGGGCTCTCCCTGGAAGGGGATCACCTGCTCCACCACGCCGGACTTCCGGGCCACCAGGTGCACGCAGAGCGCCTGGTCGGGAGGGGTCACCGCCCCCTTCTCCACCACCTCGATCACGGCCCGGGTGCCGTCGATCCGGACCACCGCCCACGAGATCTCCTCGACTCTGGCTCTCAGGTGCTGCTCCACCCGGTCCGCGTATACCCTGGTCTTCCACGCACCCCGCCGCAGCCCAGCCTCCGCCGCCACCGAGAGCACGGCCCGCGGGTCGAGGAAGCCCGGACCGCTGATGCGCACGTCCACCACCCAGAGGTGGCTCCCCGCCCAGACGAGCGCAGCCAGGGCGCCGACGGCGCCCGCCACGAGCAGGGGCCGCCGCCGGACCTTGCGGACGGCAAACGGAAAGCCCCGGCGCTCGCGGATGCGCACCCGGCAGCGGCTTGCCCGTGCGAACGGCCTGATGCCGAAGAAGTCCGGGAGCATCATCGTGGCCTGCATGCGCTCGGGCGACCGGCGCACGTCCCACAACCGGATCTCTGACTCCAGGCACAGGTTGAGGAACTGCTCCACCGAACCGCCCGTCACGTCGATGCGCAGGGTGCCCAGCAGGTACCGGAGAAGCCGCTCCAGCATGTCACGCCCCGCCTCCTTCCGGCGGGACGTACCTCAGCCCGCTGATCCGGCCCTGCAGGACGACCTGATCCGGTGACAGGTAGCCGATGCGCAGATCATCGCCGTCTATCGCCATCCGCCCGTCGGGCATCCTCAGCACCACCCGGTCGGGCCGGTACTCCACCAGCCCCCGGTGGTTCTCCAGAATCAGTTCGGCGCTGCCGATCAGGGTCGCCCGGGGCACGTCCAGCACCACGTCGCCCGGCAGTTCCAGGAGCGCAACCAGCCGCTCCCTCAGCCTGCTCCGCCGCTGCCGCAAGGGGCCACCCCCTCCCTCCGCGATGGCACGTCCACCTGGAAGGTATGCGGACAGGGGTCCGGGGTAGAAGTGGGCTGTGGGGGATGGGGGTCTGCGCCGGGCGGGTGAGACGCAAGAGGATCGGGCCCAAGGCGCGCTGTGAGGAAGAAGGGGAAAGGCAGTGATCAAGACGAATGTTTCCCGGGAAGGGAGGCCAACCCATGAGAATGCACAGATCGGCCAGGCTGCTCCTGGGGCTGCTGGCCGTGCTGATGGTCCTCGCCGCGTGCGGGAGGGCACCGCGGGGCCCATCGGGCGAGACACCCGAGGACCCGGGCAACGCCGCAGGGTCGGGCGCAGGGCGCACGTCCGGCTCCCTGGTCCTGGCCGCTCCGGATGGGCTGAGCCTACCGGCGCTGGTTGGCGTGGAGGTGCTGCGCAGCCCTGATCCGGCGGCGGCGCTGGCGCGGAGCGAGGCGGACGCAGCCGTGACGGAGAGCGAGCCGCCCCCTGCGTACGCCGCCTTCCCGCTGACGGCCCGGGAGAAAGTCATCATGCAGGGCTGGCTGGACGACCCGTTGGCCCTTACCCTGGACGAGGCCCGGGCCCTGCTGGCCACCCTGGGACCGCCGGATGGGCCTGCCCGCGGGGCCCTGGCAGCGGGCAGGCTAGCCGACCTCCGCCCGGGCTGGCGGGCGGTGCCGGTGGAGGGTGTGGTCCCCACGCCGCAGACCGTTCGGTCCGGCGAGTACCCACTGGCAGACCGGCTCTTCGTGGCCTACCGGCCCGAGGAGGCCGACCGGGTGGCGCCTCTCAGGGCCGCGCTGGAGGCGGAACTGGGGGACGGTATACCCGGGCAGGGAGACCGCGGCGACTGGGTCTCGCTGTCCGTGGCCGGCGACTTCATGCTGGCCCGGGGCGTCGCCCGGGCGATGCGGGAGAACGGCACGCTCTACCCCATCGAAAAGGTGCGGGACCACCTCGCCGCCGCAGACCTGGCCTTCGCCAACCTGGAGTCGCCCATCGGCGTCACGGGCAGTCCGCTGCCTGGCAAGCAGATCTGGTTCCGGGCGGCGCCTGAGGCCATCGCGGTCCTGAAGGCCGCAGGGCTGGACGGGGTGACGGTGGCCAACAATCACATCATGGACTACGATGAGGAGAACTTCCTCGAGACGCTGGACATCCTCGCAGAGGCCGGCATCCCCTGGACCGGGGGGGGCCGGAACCTCGCTGAGGCCCGGCGGCCGCTGGTGCTGAAGGCGAGGGGCGTCCGCATCGCGTTCCTCGGCTACAGCGAGTTCGCCGACCTCTTCTTCGACTGGGACTACCCCCGCAGCTTCGCCGCTACCGATGATCGGCCGGGCGTACCGGCTATCCGTGAGGACTGGCTGGCGGAGGACATCCGTGCAGCCCGCGAGGTGGCCGACGTGGTGGCCGTAGCCCTGCACTGGGGGGTGGAGTTTACCAACTACCCCACCGAGGAGCAGCGGCGACTCGCCCGGTCCATGGTGGACCAGGGCGCCGACCTGGTGCTGGGCTACCACCCCCACGCCATCCAGGGCTTCGAGATCTACAGGGGCAAGGTGATCGCCTACAGCCTTGGCAACTTCATCATGGACCGGCAGGACACCGACCTGGCCCGCGAGTCGATGATCCTGGACTTTCTCATCGGCCCGGACGGCGTGAAGCAGGTGGAGGTTCACCCCGTCTGGATCGCCTCCGAACAGCCCTACCTGATGGAAGGCGACGAGGCGGCGCAGCTCCGGGCCAAGATGCAGGAGATCTCGGGCTGGTAGGGCCGGCGCCGGGGTAATGCCATCAAGAAGGGGTTGTCCCCCAGGCATCAGAGATGCGCTTGGGACAACCCCTCATTCACATGCACTAACGGTCCCGCAGGGTCGGGAACAGGATCACGTCCCGGATCGACGGGGCTCCGGTCAGCAGCATCACCAGGCGGTCCACGCCGATGCCCAGGCCGCCTGTGGGCGGCAGGCCCACCTCGAGGGCGGCCAGGAAGTCCTCGTCCATCGGGTGGGCCTCCTCGTCGCCGGCCTGCCGCTGGGCCAGCTGCTGCTCGAACCGCCTGCGCTGGTCCTCAGGGTCGTTCAGCTCGGAGAAGGCGTTGGCCAGCTCGCGCCCCTGCACGTAGAGCTCAAACCGCTCGGTGAGGCGGGGGTCGGCGGGGTTGCGCTTGGCCAGCGGGGAGGTCTCCACCGGGTGGCCGATGACGAAGGTGGGCTGGATCAGCCGGTCTTCGGCGTACGTCTCAAACAGCTCGGCCAACATCCCGCCCCACGTCGTCGCCTCGACCGTGTACCCGGCGGCCTCGGCCGCCGCCCGCACCGCGCGGGCGTCCTCCTGCGGGTTCCCCGACGACCCCAGCGCCAGCACGTCGATGCCGGTGGCCTCCTTCACCGCCTCGGCCATCGTCACGCGCCGGAAGGGACCGGTCAGGTCGATCTCGCCCGCCTGGAGGCTGCCGTTGGCCGCCAGTGCGGCGTTCTGCACGAGCCGCTCCGTCAGGTCCATCATGTCGTGGTAGTCAGCGTAGGCCTGGTAGGCCTCCAGCGAGGTGAACTCGGGGTTGTGCCGGGTGGAGAGGCCCTCGTTGCGGAAGACCCGGCCGATCTCGTACACCCGTTCCATGCCGCCGACCACCAGCCGCTTCAGGTGCAGCTCTGTAGCGATGCGCAGGCTCAGTTCCCGCTCGAGGGCGTTGTGGTAGGTCAGGAACGGACGGGCGGCTGCGCCGCCGGCGACGGGACCCAGCACCGGGGTCTCCACCTCGAGGAAGCCCATCTCGTCCAGCGTGCGGCGCAGGCTGGAGACGATGCGGGTGCGGGCCTCGAAGACCGCCCGGCTCTCGGGGTTGACCAGCAGGTCCAGGTGGCGGGCACGGTACCTCTGCTCGACGTTCTTCAGCCCGCCGTGCTTGTCAGGCAGCGGCCGAAGCGCCTTGGTCAGCATGGTCAGCGTTGCGGTCTTCACCGTCAGTTCTCCGGTGCGGGTGCGCATCAGCACGCCCTCGGCGCCGATGATGTCGCCCAGGTCGAGCTGGTCCCAGACGAGGCTCGCGGTATCATCAAGCTCGGGAAGGCGCAGGTAGAGCTGCAGGCGGCCGGAGCCGTCCTGCAGGTGGGCGAAGCCCGCCTTGCCGTGAGAGCGCTGGCTGACGACCCGGCCAGCCACCCGTACAGGAATCGCAGCTGCGTCCAGTTCTTCGGCCGAGGCCGCCGCGTACTCGCGCGCCAGATCTCCCATCAGCCGGCGGTCGGCGAAGCGGGTGCCGAACGGGTCAACGCCAGCCTCGCGCAGGGCGGCGATCTTGGACCGGCGGGCCTCTTGCAGCAGTTCTTCTCGAGAAAGCATGTGGGACATCCTCCTTGCTGGACCTCGATAAACAGCAACAAGGCCTCCATCCCTGTGTAGGGACGGAGGCCTTTACTCCGCGGTACCACCCAACTTGGCCGCACTGCGCGGCCCACCTCAACCCGGCACACCCCGCACGGGGGATGCCTTGCTCCCGCTATCGGGGGAGAACCGTCCCCGTCTACTGGCCCGGCAGGCGCCGGGGGTTCGGGAGGCAGCTCCGAGGCCTTTGGCCTCAGGGGTCTCCGGGTCGGAACTCGCACCGTACGTTCCGCTCTCTGCGCCCGTGACGTCCTGAGCCGCGGGGTGTCGCTCCCCGCCCTCTTCATCGCCTTGTACCATATGTGAGCAAATCTACCCCGCCTGGGGCCCGCTGTCAATAGGCTGGAGCATGGAATCCCCAGGGCGGCTCGCCGCCGGGGCCCTGCCGGCTACTTCGTGGCGTACAGGACGCCGATGGTGCCCGGCCCGCAGTGGCTGCCGATGACCGAGCCGGCCCGGGTGACGATGACCTCCTTCACGTCTGGCATGATCCGCCGGACTCCCTCGACCATGTAGGGTGCGTCCTCGTGCTCGTCGGGGCTCGTCACGAAGACCCGCTCCGGGCGCACCCGGCCCTGGGCCACGTCCTCGGCGAGCTGCTCCAGCATCCAGTCCAGCGCCTTCCTGCGCGCCCCGCGGACCTTGGCTGCCACGACCATGCCGCCGTCGACAACGGCGATGACGGGCCGGATCTTGAGCAGCGTGCCCGCCAGGGCCGCCACGCCGCTGCAGCGTCCGCCCTTGTACAGGTACTCCATCGTGTCGATGACAAACCGGCTCCGCACGCCGGCCTGGTAAGTCTCCAGGTCTGCAAGGATCTCCTCCATGGTCTTGCCCTGCCGCACCAAGTCACAAGCGTGGAGAACCTGTAGTCCGATTCCCGTGGAGAGGTTCCGCGAGTCGAAGACCCGCACCTGGCCTTCGGGGAACTCCGAAGCAGCGATCAGCGCGTTCTGCAGGGTCGCCGAGAACTTGGCGGAAATGCCGATGAAGAGCACCTGGCTGCCGTCGGCCGTCGCATCTGTGAAGGCCTCGCGGAAGGCGCCGATCCCGGGGCTGGCCGTCTTCGGCAGCTTGTTCCGTTCCGCCACCATCTGGAACAGCCTTTCGGTGTTGATTTCGACCCCGTCCTGGTACGACTCGTTGTCGAACTGAACCAGCAGCGGTACGACGCGCACGTCGTTCGCAGCCAGCAGTTCGGGGCTCAGGTCGGCGGTCGAGTCGGTGATGATGCGAATTGCGGCCATGGCGGAGACCTCCGTTACGGATGCTTCCTCTTTCGAGAGAGGTTATTAGTTTATACTAGCACATTCCAGCGATGTTTGGGTAGCAGACGCTCACACCCCCTTCGCCGCGGCCGGGCTCGCCGCGCCCCCCTTCGGCCGCAGGTTGAAGTGGCCGTAGAGACCGGCGGCCAGGTAGGCCAGCGCGAAGCCCAGCATTGTTACGGCCGGTCCGATGCGGTCCGCCAGAACGCCTGCCACCAGGTTTCCAGTGACCATGATGAGCGAGCTCACGGTTCCCCACGTGCCGAAGATGCGTCCGCGCAGGTGGTCAGGAACCAGTTCGGCGACGGCCACCTGCAGCCCTACGTTGATCGCCCCGCTGCCGAGCCCCAGCATGATGAGAAACGCGGCACTGGGGATGAGGCTGCTGGCCAGCATGGCGCCGGTGGCGGTGAACCAGATGTACACGCAGCCGAGGCTGAACAGGGTCTGCCAGTGGACGCGGCTGCCAACGGCCCCGATGGCCAGCGATCCAAGCATGGCCGCACCGCCGAAGGCCGCCCAGACGAAGCCCAGCTGCTCCGTGGCCACGCCCAGCGTGACCGTGAAGAACGTGACCAGCAGGACGTTGGTGCCAGAGTCACCCAGGTTGGCGATGCCCAGGCCGATCAGCAGGTGGCGGAGCAGCGGGCGCTCCCGCACCAGCGCAGCGGTCTCCCGCAGATCGTCCACCAGCCGGAACCGGGCCGCTGCCCGTGTACGGGTGGCCCCCTCGCCCGTCGGCCCAGCCGGTGCGGCAGCGGTACCGGCGGGTGCGGCATTCGGCAGCCGCAGGCCGGAGAGCAGGAGGGCGGAGGTGAGATAGGTAGCGGCGTCGATGGCGAACACGCCGTGCGGGCCGACGAGCATCAGCACAGCCGCGCCGAGGCCGTTCCCCAACAGCATGGCCAGTCGCTGCGTCATCACGTTCAAGGATCCGGCCGTGATCAACTGCTCGTGCTTCACCAGGCTGGGCAGCAGGGCGGAGTTGGCCGGCTGGAAGAACGCGGCCGCCACCGCTGCGGCGAAGACGAGGCCGATCACGGCCGCCGGTCGCGCGACGAACACCAGCGCGAACACCAGCACTGCGCGCACCAGATCAGCGGCAACCATCACGACCTTGCGCGGCAGCCGGTCGGCCACCGACCCCGCCAGAGGCCCCAGGACGAGGGAGGGCACCATCTTGCTGACCATGATCAGTGAGGTGTAGAGACCCAGGTGCTCCGGATCCTGGCTCAACAGCTTAACCACGGCGAGGCTGTTGAAGAAGTCGCCGATGTTGGATGTGGCTCCGGCCAGCCAGTGAAGCAGGAAGTTGCGGTTCCGGAACAGGGCCAGGTAACGGTTCACAGCCCATCACTCCCCCGGGCGAACCTGCGGATTTCGCTGACCCTATCCTACCGGAGGTGCGGGCGGTCGGAGATCGTACGTGCGTGACGGAGGGGCGTCGTACCTTGGTACGACCGGGCGGTCGGCTGGGCGATGGATGCCTCCTTGGCCGGGCAGACTAGCTGCGGGGGGTGTCCACTCTGGTCAACCTGTTTTCGGCCGGTTGGACGGCCGGTGCGCCGCTGGCCCCTGCGCTCATGGCGATGCTGGAGCACACCGACCGGGAAGTGCTGGCCGGCCTGCTTGACCTGGCGGGGCTCGACGGTGCAGGAGCCGAGGATGCGGCGTTCCGCTATCCTGCGCCCGGGGCGCCCCGGGGCGTGGGTGAGGTCAGCCTGGCACAGGGACGGATCTGGCTTGCCGCGGTGGCCCCCGGGGAGGAGCCGCCCGCTCCCGGCAGCGATCCGGAAGGCGACGGGGTCAGGCTGCTGGTCATCAGCACCCGGGCACCCGCCGGGCGGGAGTCTCCATCGGTGCACTGGCTCTCCTGGGAGCGGCTGGACCGCTGGCTCGCCCGGCTGGCTGAGGAGCACGACCCCGAGACACGGACCGGGTTCCTCCTGCGCCAGTTCCGGTCCTGCCTGCCCGAGGCGGGTATCGCCTACTTCGCAGGCTTCACGGCGGAGCTGCTGTCGGCCGCCCCCCGTGCCCTCGGCGACCTCAGCACGTTCTACCGGCAGGCCGACGAGTTCTTCGTCCAGCTCGAGGCCGCCCTCTCCACAGGCGGGCCGCTCTTGCGCACAGCCCGCCCGCAGGACCTGCTGGCCGGTTTCTGCTTTCGCGACTACGCCGGCGCCGGCCAGGGTACTGGCAACTTCCTGCGAATCGCCCTGAACCTGGAGCCGGCCGAGCTGCAGATCGCCATCTGGCTGGAGCCCGGCGGCGCCGCACACCAGCGGCTGCGAACGGCCCTGCAGGATGGCGGTGAGCCGATCGCCGCCCTGCGCGACCTCCGCCCGCAGCCCGTGCTGAGGCTCTGGTCGGCCGAAGACGAGCAGCAGATCCCGCTGGGCGAGATCGACGACAGCCGTGCGGCCGTACTCGACTGGGAAGCTCACACCGTGGCGGTGCAGGTCGGCCTCCCGTTTTCCGACCTGACCGGCGAGGGGCTGCTCGAGCGGGTCGCCACCTGGGTGAATGACCTGAGGGAGGCGTTGTCCTCCATCCTCTCCGACGTGCTGCACTGAGCGCGCAGGCACAGCAACGGGGCCCGGCCGACCGGCCAGGCCCCGTCTGCTGTCCACGACTACCTCCTCCCGTAGGGGCGCAGCGCCCGGGGCTTGCCCAGCACCTCCGCCAGCAGCACCGCCCGTGCCAGTCCCTCCCTGTCCGCCAGCTGTGCGGCCAGCGACGACGAGGAGGGCTCACCACCCGAGCCGGGCGCCGGCGTCAGCACCGCGGCGCCTCGGACCGCCCGCTCGGCCGCCAGCTCGGCCGCCAGCGACCCGGCTCCGAGCCGTTCGTCACTGCCGAACCCCTCAGACCGCACACCCTCGGTGCCGACTCCTTCTGCGCCGATTCCCTCGGTGCCGACTCCCTCCGTGCGGATGCCCTCCGTGCGAAGGCCGTCGCTGCGTGCACCTGCAGTAGAAGTTCCCTCGATGCGGGCACCCGCGGTGCGAACACCCTCGCTGCGTACGCCACCGGTGCCCTCACGCCCAGTGCGGTCACGTTCGCCGGAAGAGCCGCCGCGTCTGGGGTGAGCATCCTCGGCGGCCGGGGGCGCGTACGGGCTCCGGCCCCTGACAGGCCAGGACGGCACCTGCCGCTGCGGCCGCGCCACGGGGCGGCCGCGGCCATCCGACGTCGTCGGCGTCGGCCAACTCGGGGTGCGGGGCCGCTGCGGCCGCCGCTCGACCTGCCCGCGGCGCTTGATCGAAGACCAGACGGCGCTCAGGGCCATGAGGACGATAAAGGCAATCAGATCTTCCAGGACGCATCACCTACTTCTGGTCCTGGCCGCCGGACTTGCCGCCGCCCAGGGTCTCCCGCATGGCGGTGTCGGCCTGGATGTTCTGCATCTGCAGGTACTCCATCACGCCGAGCTTGCCTTCCCGGAGCGCCTGGGCCAGGGCCAGCGGCACCTCGGCCTCGGACGCGACCACCTTGGCCCGCATGCGCTGGGTCTCGGCCCGCATCTCCTGCTCCTCCGCCACGGCCATCGCCCGCCGCTCCTCGGCCTTGGCCTGGGCCATCACCTTCTCGGCCTCGGCCTGGTCGGCCCGAAGGCGGGCGCCGATGTTGGCACCCACGTCAACGTCGGCGATGTCGATGGAGACGATCTCAAAGGCTGTGCCCGCATCCAGCCCCTTGGCCAGCACGGTGCGGGAGATGGAGTCAGGGTTCTCCAGCACCTGCTTGTGGCTGGTCGCCGAGCCGATGGTGGTCACGATGCCCTCGCCTACGCGGGCGATAATCGTGTCCTCGCCGGCGCCGCCGACGAGCCGGTTGATGTCGGCCCGCACCGTCACGCGGGCCTTGGCTTTCAGCTCGATGCCGTCCTGCGCCACGCCGGCCACCACCGGGGTCTCAATGACCTTGGGGTTGACCGACATCTGCACGGCCTCAAGCACGTCGCGCCCGGCCAGGTCGATGGCCGCGGCCCGCTCAAAGACCAAGTCGATGCCGGCCCGCTGGGCGGCGATCAGGGCGTTGACCACCCGGTCGACGTTGCCGCCGGCCAGGTAGTGCGCCTCCAGCTTGTCGATGCTGATCTCGAGACCGGCCTTCTCCGCCTTGATCAGCGCGTTGACGATGCGGTGCGGGGGCACCCGGCGCAGCTTCATGCCGATCATGTAGAAGATGCCAACCCGCACGTCGGCAGCGGCGGCCGAGATCCAGAGGCCCACCGGGACGAAGCTGAAGAAGAGCACCAGGAGCAGAATCACCAGAAACGTAGGGATGAGGAAGGCAAGTTCACCAGGCATCAGCAGACCTCCTTGCAGTCGTTACTTTAAAGCCCGAACCACAATCCGGGTTCCTTCCACGCGAATGACGCGCACTGGCACGTCGGCGGGGATGAACTCGCCCTCGGTCACCACATCCAGGCGCTGATCGCCGAAGACGGCGGTGCCCGCGGGCCGCAAGACGGTGAGGCTCCGGCCCTCCCGCCCCACCAGCTGCGATCGGTCAGACGACTGGGCGGACCAATCCTTCGCCGTGTCGGAGAGGGTGAGCTTCCGGCCCAGCCCCCGCTTGCTGATGGTCCGTATCAGGGCGAACAGCACGAACGTGCCGGCCACGGCCGTCCACATCAGGTACCGCCAGGCCAGGCCGGCCGAAGGGGCCGCCAGGAAGATGGCCCCGCCGAAGGCGGCGATCCCCGCCAGTCCAAAGATGCCGAAGCCCGGCGTGAAGATTTCCAGCACCAGCAGTACCAGGCCGCTCACCGCGAGGGCGATCTCCACCCAGCCTGCGGTGCCCACCAAGGCGTTCCCGATAAAGAAGAGGGAGAGGCAGACGACCCCGATGGCGGCCGGTCCCGTCAGGCCCGGCTGCAGGAACTCGATTCCGAAGGCGACCACGCCCAGCACCAGCAGCAGAATCGCAACCCAGGGCGTGGTGAGCACCCGGCCCACCTGCTCCGAGAAGGTCCACTGGGGCTCCACCAGCTCGAACTCGGCGATGCCGGCCTGGCGGATGGCGTCGTTCAGGCTTTCGGCGGTGCCGTTGGCGTATCCGGTCTCCACCGCCTGCTGGTAAGTCAACGTCAGGAGCACATCGGTCTGCCCGGGGATGGGGTGATCCTTGTCCACGAACGCCCGGGCGATGGCGGTGTCGCGGCCCCGGTACTCCGCCGCAGAGGTGAAGTAGTTCACTACCACGGAAAGCGACTTGTAGTCGGCCGTCTCGCCCGTGGCAACGGTCCGGGGCTCCGCCGCACCGATCACCGAGCCGGGGTGCATGTAGAGGTGCTCGGCGGCGGTGGCGATCAGCGCACCGGCGGAGATGGCGTCGTTCTCAACGTAAGCAATGGTCTCGATATGCTTGGGGGCGGCCAGCAGCCGGTCCTTGATGCGTGCGGCGCTGTCCACGTAGCCGCCGGGCGTGTCGAGCACCACGGCGATCCCGACGGCGTCGGGATCAGCCTCCGCCTGGTCGAAAATGCGGTCGGCAAACTGGGCCAGGCCCGCATCGATAACCTGCCCCTCATCAATCCGGAGTACATACACCTTCTTGCCCTCGTCTGCCGCATGGGCTCCGGGAGACACGGTCAGGACCAGGAAGAGGCCCAGGAGCAGGGCGGCGACGGGTAAGCGTGCGAGTCGCTGGCGCACGGGGGTCACCTCCAGGTCTGCGGCCGGGGGCTCCCCTGCGCCCCGGTCGCTCAGCGTGATGGCTCCGCGGGCGGGTCGGCCGGCTCCACCTGCACCAGGTTGGTGTGGAAGGAGGCGCCGCCCCCCATGTCGGTGGGTCGGTCCAGCGTCAGCGCGTTGATGCCGACGCCGTCGGGCATGAAGCGGGACCACCAGATACTGGGCGAGACGGCCACCCCGGGCTGCGACCAGTCGCCCACCTGGGCCTGCAGCCGCACGGAACCCCGGTCGTTGAACACCCTCACCCAGTCGCCCGAGCGGATCCCCCGGGCCGCTGCGTCCACCGGGTTCAGGTAGACGGTGGGCGCCCCCTCCCGCTCCCTCATGCGGGGCAGGTTGGCGAAGGTGCTGTTCAGGAAGTGGTGCGCCGCCGGGGTGATCAGGGCGATGGGGTAGCGGGCGGCCAACTCAGGCGAGCCGTCGATCGACTCCGCTGGCGGCGTGTACTCCACGACCGGATCAAGGCCTGCCGCTGCGAGGTCCTCCGAGTAGAGTTCCACCCGCCCGGATGGGGTGCCGAAGCCTCCTTCCGCAAAGGGTGCCGCCGGCCGGTTGACCTTGATGATCCGCTCCTTCTTCAGCCGCTCCAGGGTGATGCCCTCGAGGTACGGACTTCCGCTGTCGAGCGCCTGGCGGATCAGGTCCTCGTCCGTGTCGCTGAAGCAGGGCTCGGTGAACCCCATGGCCCGGGCCAGCCGGCGGAAGAGCTCGGTGTTGGGCACCGCCTCCCCCAGGGGCTCGATGACCGGCTCGTTCAGCTGCACGTAGAGGTGCCAGTAGGACGTCATCAGGTCAGTCTGCTCGAACTGCGTCGTGGCCGGCAGGATGATGTCCGCCCACTTGCAGGTGTCTGTGAAGAGCTGCTCGTGCACCACGGTGAACAGGTCTTCACGGGATAGACCGGCCAGCACCCGCGATTGGTTCGGTGCGACACTTGCGGGGTTCGAATTATGGACCATGAGCGCCATGACGGGCGGGTCCTGCAGCTCAGTGAGCGCCTTACCCAACTCGATCATGTTGATCTTGCGCGGGGGCGGCGAGGGCATCAGGTCGGGCCGCTTCAGGGCATTCGCGTTGAGGCCGCAGGAGGCCGAGTTGGAGAGCAGGAAGCCGCCGCCCGGGTCCCGCCAGTGGCCGGTGAGGGCCGGGATCATGGCGATGGCGCGCACGGTCGATCCCCCATTGGTATGGCGCTGCAGGCCGTATCCCACCCGCAGCACCCCCGGGCGGCTCTCCCACCAGAGCCGTGCGAGGCGCACGATGTCCTCCGCTGCGATGCCTGTGACGGCCGCAGCCCGCTCAGGGGGCCATTCCGCCACCTTCTGCTCCAGGCGGTCGAACCCCAGTGTGTACCGGTCGATGTAGTCCCGATCGAGCCAGCCCTCGCGCACCAGCACGTGCATCAGCCCCAGAGCGAGGGCCGCGTCAGTGCCCGGCCGGGGCGAGAGGTGCCAGTCGGCCTCCCGGGCCGCCTTGTGCCGGTAGGGGTCGATGGCGACAAGCCGGGCGCCGCGGCGCCGGGCCTCCTGGATGATCGGCCACTGGTGGGGGTTGGAGGAGATCGGGTTGACGCCCCAGACCACGATGAGCCTGGCGTGCACCATGTCCTCCGGGTCAGGCCCCATGCGTGTGCCGATCGTCGCGCCCATGGCTGCCTCCCCCGCCGCGGAGCAAATCGTCCGGTCCAGCTGGCTGGCACCGAGGCGGTGGAAGAAGCGCCGGTCCATGGAACCGTACTGCAGCGTGCCGATGGTCCCTGCGTACGAGTAGGGCAGGATGGCCTCTGCCCCGTGCTCGGCGATGATCGCCTTGAAGCGGTCGGCGATGATCGTGAGCGCCTCGTCCCAGGAGATGCGCTCGAACTGCCCGGCGCCCTTCGGCCCCACGCGCTTCATCGGGTGGAGCACGCGGTCCGGGCTGTAGACCCGCTCCTCGTAGTGGTTCGTCTTCACGCAGAGGTAGCCCCGGGTGACGGGGTGATCGGGGTCGCCCATCACGCGGACGACCCGTCCGGCCTTCACGTGAACCAGCATCGAACACGTGTCCCAGCAGTCGTGGGGGCAGACGGCCCGCTTCACCACAACGTCCTCTGCCCCGTTCCGGCTCTCAGGTCGGGTTCCACTCACGGCAGGTCCTCCTCCCCCAAGTCATCGACCATGGCCGCCTACTTCGGCAGCAGCCCGCCGTGGCCCATGCGCACGAAGTCCGCCTTGGTCAGTACCTCTCCCGCCAGGACCCGGGGCAGCACGTGGTCGAACACGGTCTCCTTCTCGTACATCACGGCTCCCGGCAGGCCCATCACCGGCACTTCGCCGAGGTAGGCCATCATGAACATGGATCCGGGCAGGAAAGGCACGCCGTAGGTGACAACCTCAGCGCCCGTAAGGCGGATCGCCCCGGGCGTGGCGTCGTCAGGGTCCACCGACATGCCGCCGGTGCAGAGCACCATCCGGGCACCAGCGTCCACCGCCTCGCGGATCTTCGCGGCGGTGCGTTCGGCCTGGTCGCCGCTATATGTCTTGTAGACTACAGGGCAGCCGAACCGGTTCAGCTTGCCCTCCACCACGGGGCCCAACCTGTCGGGAACCCGCCCCTTGAAGACCTCACTGCCCGTGATGACAAGCCCCACGGGCAGCGACGACAGCGGCTTCACCTGAACCCACGTGCCCATCGCCTCGGCCCTGGCGATCAACTCCTCTTCCACCACCAGCGGCGTCACCTTGCAGGCGGCCACGACGGTATCGGCTTCCACCAGCGTGGCGTCGCGGCGCGTGGCGATAGTGATGTCGCCGATCGCGTTGATTGCCTCCAGGCGGGCGACGTCGACGCGCAGGAGCCCCCTGTGCGCCGCCTTCAGGGTGACCTTGCCCTCCGAGGGCGGCCCCCACGTGAGCCCCTGGCCGGCGCCGGCCGCAGCCAGCCGCTGGGCAGCCTCCTCCTCGTGGATCATGCCGGGCAGGGGCTCCCAGACGTAGAGGTGCTCCTTGCCCATGCTCAGCAGCAGCGGGATGTCGTCAGGGGCGATGATGTGGCCCCGCCGCAAGGCGGGGCCCTTGCCCTCGCCGGGGACGATGCGGGTGAGGTCGTGTGCGAGCATCAGGCCGACGGCTTCTTCTGTGGGCACGATGCGCAGGGTGAACATGATGCCCCTCCCGTTCAGTTGGCTGGCTGAACCGCGATCGCAGGCGGTGTGCTGACGCAGACGTAAGCGCAGATCCCGCACCCGGTACAGTGGTCCGGGCTGACTACAGGCTTCCCGTCCTCGATCCGGAGCGCCTCGTCCGGGAAGGGGCAGCGCTGGTAGCAGAGGTCGCAGAGGGCGCCCTGGAAGGCCCAGCAGTGCCCCGGATCGATGACGGCGAGGCCCATGCGCACGCTGCGCGGGTCCGCCACCGGAAGCAGCGCACGCGGTGCGCAGACGGGCATGCACTTCCCGCACAGATCGCAGGCCCGCGCAAGGGGGTCGATGAACGGCGTGCCCACCGCCGCCCCGGCCGACTCCGGCAACAGCTGAATCGCTCCGGTGGGGCACGCGCTGGCGCACTCGCCGCAGCGGGTGCAGGCGATCAGAAAGGCAGACTCCGCGATGGCGCCGGGCGGCCGCAGGTAACGCTGCCCGCCCGACGCCCGGGAAACCGTCTCGGCGACGGCGCCCTGAACCGTCTCCGCCAGCAGGCGGCCCAGGCTCCGGAAACCCTCCTGGAAGAAGCGGCGCCGGTCATGCGGTGCGTCTGCCTTCATGGGCAGCACATCCTCTCCTCACGGAAGTGTCCAGTTATCTACTATACCACGAGTGGCCGGAACCGGTGGTAACCCCTGGCACAGCTCCCGGGGCCTGCCGGAAAACAAGAGCCCTGGTGGACGTTTCCATCCACCAGGGCACCCCTATCAGCCAAGTAGTTCTTTGACGATCTGCTGAACCAGCTTTCCGTCTGCGCGCCCCTTGGTCTGAGCCATCAGCGGACCCATAACCTTCCCCATGTCTCTGGGGCCCTGGGCGCCCACCTGGGCGATGACCTTGCGCGCCAGGTCCCGAACCTCGTCGGCACTCAACTGCTCCGGGAGATAACCCGACAGGACGTCGATCTCGGCTTGCGCCCGCTCGATCAGATCCTGCCGATTGCTCCGCTGGAAATCAGCCATGGAGTCTCTGAGCTGCTTCACCTGCTTGGTGATGATGCCCAGGACCTCATCGTCGGAGAGGGGGGCCTGCTTCTCGATCTCCGCGTTCTTCACCGCCGCCCGCAGGAACCGGATCGTCTCCAGCCGCACCTTTCCGGCCGGACCGGCCTTCAGGGCAGCCTTCATATCCTGAGTGAGACGCTCGTTCAGGTCCATGCGCAGCCAGCTCCTTCAACACTAGTCCCGATACTTGCGCTTACGAGCAGCCTCGCTCTTCTTCTTGCGCTTGACGCTCGGCTTCTCGTAGTGCTCGCGCCGGCGAACCTCGGCGAGCACCCCGGCCCGCTGCAGCTGACGCTTGAAACGGCGAAGGGCGCTTTCCAGCGACTCGTTCTTGCCGATTTTGACTTCGGACATCCCGGATTTCCCTCCCCTCCGCTGGACCTGGGGGAAAAAGAACACGCTCCGCGATTATACCGCGGGGCAACGCTTATGTCAAACGCTCAGGCGACCGGCCCGAGCGACCGACCGCCCAGCACGTGGAGGTGCAGGTGGAGTACCTGCTGACCAGCGTCCCGCCCGGTGTTGGCGACCACGCGATAGCCCGTCTCGGCCACACCGGTCTCCGCCGCCACCTTCTGCACGGCCGCGAAAAGACGGGCCAGGAGATCGGCATGCTCCGGACCGAGGTCTGCGACAGAAGCCAGGTGCTGCCGGGGAATCACCAACACGTGAACCGGAGCAACGGGGTTGATGTCACGGAAGGCCAGGACGTGCTCGTCCTCATAGACCTTGCTGGACGGAATCTCCCCGGCCGCGATCTTGCAGAACAGACAATCGTGGGCCATCGAACGATCACTCCATGATCGGACTGCGCCGCGCAGGCGCACTTGCTTATTCTGGTCAGTACCCTGTCGAATTATTCTACCCCGACACTGGAAAATCCTCCACACCCCGCTCAGACAGACGTGGCGTTTCGGTTCTTGTCGGCATGCCGTTCCAGCGCCAGCGCGATCAGCCGGTCGCACAGCTCGCTGTAGCTGATGCCCGAGGCCTCCCAGAGCTTGGGGTACATCGAGATGCGGGTGAACCCGGGAATCGTGTTCACCTCGTTAATGAAGATGCGGTTGGTGCCCCGCTCGAGGAAGAAGTCGACCCGGGCCATGCCCGATCCGTCAATGGCCTTGAAGGCCACCACGGCCTGCCGGCGGATCTCCTGCATCAGGTCGTCGGGGATGTCGGCCGGGATCCGGGTTTCGGACCTGTCGCTGAAGTACTTGTCGCTGTAGTCGTAGAACTCTGCGCCCGGCAGCACCTCGCCCGCAACCGAGGCGATCGGGTCGTCGTTCCCAAGCACTGCCACCTCGATCTCACGGGCGTCGATCCCCTGCTCCACGATGATGCGCCGGTCGAAGCGCGCCGCCTCGGCGAAGGCTCGCTCTAGGTCCTCCGGCCCCTTGGCCTTGCTGATTCCCACCGAGGAGCCGAGGTTGGCAGGCTTCACGAAGAGCGGGTAACCGGCAAACGAGACTTCCACGTCTGCCCTGACGGCCGCCGGGTCGCGCTCCCAGTCCCGGCGGAGATAGACCTTGTACGGCCCCACGTTGAGGCCGGCCTGCCGGAAGAGCGCCTTGGCCACGCCCTTGTCCATGCCGACGCTGGAGGCCAGAACGCCGCAGCCGACGTAGGGCACGTTGGCCATCTCCAGCAGCCCCTGAATCGTGCCGTCCTCCCCGTAGGTGCCGTGCAGCACGGGGAAGAAGACCACCCGTTCGGCAGGTCCGAGGGCAGGTTCAGACCCGGCCAGCGGCAGCAGGTCCGCCCGCGTCGGGTCGCCCAGCAGGCCCACGGGGAGACCGCCGGCCGCGGCGACGCCCTCCGTGAGCGCCCTGAGCGGGTCTCCGCTCATCAGCCAGCGGCCATCCTTGGTGATGCCGATGGGCACCACCTCGTACTTGCTGCGGTCCAGTGCCTGAAGCACGTTGCGGGCCGACATCAGCGAGACCTCGTGCTCGCCGGAGCGACCGCCGAAAAGCAGGTAGACGCGGGTTTTGGCGTTCATGAAGGCATCTCCTCTTCGATGTGTGGGATAATCGTCCGTCCCAGCCGGGAGGCCGCCGTCAGGCGCGGCCCTTCGCCTGCGCGTCCGCGGCCTCGGCGGTCAGCGCCGTGCCGCAGTGAGGGCACTGCATGGCGGGAGAGGGACGGCCCAGGCGCTTGCCGCACTCCGGGCAGCGCCAGTCAAGCCAGATAAAGCCAAGGTATGCGCCGCCGATGCCGAGGGCCACTGTGGACCGGAGCCACAGCTGCCAGTCCTGCACGCCCAGCGCCAGGAACAGCAGCAGGACTCCCATGGTGACCCAGGTGGCGAGGGCGCGCCGGTTGCGGATTCTGCGGTAGGCCTGGAAGCGCGCTTGCTGCTCCAAGGATAACACCTCCAGGTGTAGCTTCTCCAGCGCAGCCACCGCTCTCCTGCCCCGCCGCCCTCAAGCGTGAAAACCCCTGGACTGACGCATGCTACGGGGGAGACCGCGAGAGAGGGGCCATGTGCGCAATGGAGCTTCGATCGGAGCGACGATCGGGATCAACACTCCCCTGGCTGGTTGCGGGCGGAGCCGTGGCTGCCGCGTGGCTGGTCTGGCGCCGCATGCAGCAGCCCTACTTCCCCAGCGTTGCGCTGCAGGCCGGGCTCGAGATGGTGAGCCGGCGCTGCCGGGTGCTCGCCATCGGGCCGCACCCGGGCGACCTGGAGCTGTTCGCCGGGGGCACGCTGCGTCTGCTGGCCCAGAACGGCAGCGCTGTCACCATGGCCGTGCTGTCGCGGGGCGAACGGGCCACGAACCGCGCCAACATCGAGGAGATCCGCACGCGCGAGGCCGAGCAGGCCGCGGCAATCTTGCGGGCGGAGCTGGTCCAGCTGGACCTGCCCGACGGGCGGATCCGCCCCGGCCCCGAGCTGGAGCGCACACTGAACGAACTCTGGATCCGCACCCGGCCGGAGCTGGTGCTGGCCTTCGACCCCAAGGGTCCGACGCCCCTGGGGCAGAACCCCGACCACGTCGCCCTCGGAGCGGCGGTGCTGGCCCGGGCCCGCAGCTCGATCTCACGGGGCGAGCGCGTCTACTTCTACGCCGCCCGCCAGCCCAACGTGTTGGTGGACGTCACCGAGGTGATGCAGGAGAAGCTGAGCGCCGTCAGGGCCCACCGGAGCCAGCTGAGGGGACCGGACTGGGCAGCGGCCTTCGTGAACCGGTACGTCAGCCGCCTCCACACGGGGCGGGTGCCGGCGCTGTACGCCGAACCCTTCTACCGGCTGGTCTGAGGAGGTGAGTCCGATGCCCCGGAAGGTTCAGGCCCGACCGGACCGCACGCTGGCCGTCAGGCGCCGCCTCTTTTCCTACCTCTACCGGGCAGGCCGGAACCGGTGGGTGGAGCGGGCCGTGGCCCGGATCATGGCGCCCGACCACCCGGGCCTTGCCCTGGCGCAGGGCGAACTCCTGGTGAGCTCGCCCCGGCGGGTGCTGGCGCTGACGGCCCACCCCGACGACCTGGAGTTCTTCTGCGGCGGCACCCTCCGGCGGATGGCCCTCGCCGGCAGCCGCATCACCGCGGTGGTCTTCTCCGACGGCGAGAAGCGCGGCAACTGGGAGAACCTCGCCCGTGAACGGCAGGCCGAACAGTGGCTCGCCGCCCGCATCCAGGGGTACGAGACGGTCACATTCCTCGGGCTGCCCGACTTCGGGCTGCCCGAGGACCCCCGCCTTGAGCGGGCGCTCGCCCGGGCGTGGGACCATTCGGCTCCGGAGGTGGTCTTCGCCTTTGATCCAAAGGAGCTGGTGCCGCGGATGGCCAACCGCGACCACAAGGCGCTGGGGCGGACCGTGCTGGACGTGGCCCGGTCCCGGGTGTCGGGCGGTTCGCAGGTCTACTTCTACGGCACGCGCAGCCCGGACGTGCTGGTGGACATCACCGGCGTGATGGCCGACAAGCTGCAGGCCGTGAAGGCCCACCGGAGCCAGATGGTCTACCTGGACGAGGCCGAGACCGACGGTGCGGTCCGCCTCATGGGCCGCATCATGGCCGGCCGCTCCGGAGCCACGTATGCCGAGGGGCTCTTCCGGCTCATGTGACGCTCGGGCGGCGCCGCAGGTTGCGCTACCCCATCTCTCCCCGGGCGTACATGATGGCCGCGGCCGCGGCCAGGGGGGCCGTCTCGGTGCGCAGGATGCGGGGGCCAAGGGTGACGGCGATCGCACCGGCCTCCCGGGCAAGCCCCACCTCTTCCGCCGTCAGGCCCCCCTCGGGGCCGATGAAGAGCGCGTGGGACTCAGCGTCCGGGTGCGCCTCCAGCACCGCCTTCAGCGGCTCCCCGCCCTCCTCCCAGGGGACGAGGGCGAGGTCGAACTCGGGCACGCGCGCCACCGCCTGTTTCCAGGTCACCGGCGCGGCCACCCGGGGCACGGCCCCCCGGCGAGACTGCTCCGCCGCCTCCCGTGCGATGCGCTGCCAGCGCTCCGCGCGGTCGGCGGCCTTCTGCGCGTCGAGCTTCACCACGCTGCGGGCCGTCGCGACGGGGATGAACTCAGCGATGCCCAGCTCCGTGCCGTGCTGGATCACGAGTTCCATCTTCTCCCCCTTGGCCAGCCCCTGGAAGAGCGCGATGCGGAGGCGGGGCTCCCCGGTTGCCGGCCGCCTGTCCACCACCCGCCCGCAGGCCAGACCATCCTCCACCCCTTCGAGGACGCAGTCGTAAGCCATTCCCCCGGCCAGGGCGACGAACGGCGTCCCGGGTGAGGCCCGCATCACGCGCAGCAGGTGGTGCGAGTCCTGGCGGGAGAGGACCACGCGCTCCCCCTCCACCCGGTCGAGGAAAAAGCGGGTCGTCACGGCTTCATCGCCAGGATGGCCACCCAGCCGTCCTGTTCCTGGACGCCCACTGGCAGCAGCCAGGCCTCGGTCATCGCCGCGGCCACCGCCTCCCGCTTCTCGGCGATGATCCCGGAGGCCAGGAAGCGGCCGCCCGGCTTCAGCCTGTTGTACACGTCGGGCAGGATCTCCTGGATGACCGAGGCGATGATGTTGGCCACGATCAGGTCCGCCTCGCCCTCCTCCACCTGGTCCAGCGTCGCCCGCCGCACCTCCACCGGCACCCCGTTGCGCCGGACGTTCTCCTCGGCCACCTGCACCGCCACCGGGTCGATGTCCACCGCAAGCACCGAGCCCGCGCCGAGCCGGTGGGCGGCGATCGCCAGGATGCCGGACCCCGTGCCCACGTCGATCACCCGGATGCCGGGCGTGACCAGCCGCTCCAGCCAGCGCAGGCAGAGGGCGGTCGTGGCATGCGTCCCGGTGCCGAAGGCCATCCCCGGGTCCAGGTAGAGCGGCAGGTCGTCCGACGCCAGGTCGTACTGCTCCCAGGAGGGGATGATCACCAGCCGCTCCCCCAGGCGGGTGGGCTTGAAGTAGGCCTTCCAGTTGTTCGCCCAGTCCTCGTCCTCCACCCAGCGGAAGGCGGCGGGCTCGATGGTGCCCAGTCCCAGCCCCCGGAGCCCGTCCAGCCCGGCCTCCAGGCGCAGCCTCTGCTGTTCCAGGTCGTCAGTTTCGGGAATCCAGCCCGTCACCGTCACCCACTCGGGGTCGCCGGGCTCCAGGTCTGTAATCTCCCAGCTGGGCCGGTTCTCCAGCACGGCCAGCGGGTCGTCGACGGCGTAGCCGCTGCCGCTCAGCTCCATCAGCAGGTTGCCCACGGCATCCGCCGCCGCCCGTCGGCAGCGAATCGTCGTCTCCAGATAGCGCAAGTCCTCTTCCTCCTCGTTCAGTCCGCCGCCGCCTGCCTCACCTCGTCAGGCAGCGCAAGCGGCTCGGACTCGGGGTACGTCCATTCCAGCCGGTAGTGGAAGCTCGAGCCCTTCTCTGCCGGACGCTCCACCTGAATGGAGAATGCGAGGGGGCGCAGGCGCCGGGTGTCGACCCAGAGCCGGTAGGCCACCCGCTCGTCCGGCCCGGAAGGCGCCACCCGCATCACGGCGGGGTCGAGGTCCAGGGCGAACACCGCCACCTCCGCCCCGTTCAGGCGCTCCCGGCCCAGCGGTTCGGCCCCGAGCAGACCCACCATCAGCGGTGCGGCCAGGTTGTCCGGCTGGAAGGCCGCCACCTCGGCCGCCTCGTCCGAGGGCGCCCGCAGCCAGCCACCGCGCACCTGCCGTACATAGAGTTCGCCGTCTGCCAGGTAATACTCGAAGGGCGTGCGGGCGGAGCCGCTGCCCACCTCGCCGGCCAGATGTACCAGAAGTGGGTTGGCCTGGTACTTGCCCGCCAACTCCGTGGCGGGGAAGAAGCCGTCGGGCGAGGTGCCCGTCAACTGCGCCGTGAAATCGTAACGCCCCACCGCCAGCAGGGCCCTGCCGGCCGCCTCGACGACCTGCTCCGGCGTGAGGCCACGGGTTTGGTCGCTGAGTGTATCGTAGGCCCGGAGACCCAGCGCTGCCAGGAGGGCGAGGAGGAGCGCGCCGAGGAGCAGGCGCGTGCGCCGGCGCCTCCTGGCGGCCGCCCAGGCACCAGGCGGCAGAGCAGGGTCGAGCAGCGGGTCACGGCGGGCCAGCCAGGACACGAGAGCACCTCCAATGGCAACAGGGCCTCCCCCGCGCATGGGGGGAGGCCCGCTCCTTGCGCTAACGGCCACCCAGGGCGTCCTTCATCTTCTCGAAGAACCCCTTCTCCTTGTGCTCAGCCATGCCGGAGACCGGCTCGCCGCGGAGGGCGGCCAGCTCCATCAGGAGCGCTCGCTCCCGCTCCGAGAGCCGTCCCGGCGTCTTCACGTTGATCACCACGTGCTGGTCGCCGCGGCCCGAACCCCGCATGTGCTTGGTGCCCTTGCCCTTCAGCCGGATCGTGTCGCCCGGCTGCGTCCCCTCGGGGATCTTGATGGTCTCGGGCCCGTCCAGCGTATCCACCTCGATCTCGGTGCCCAGGGCAGCCTGGATGAAGGAGATCTCGGCCTGGCTGTACAGGTCGTCGCCCTCGCGGCGGAACCGCCGGTCGGGCTTCACCCGCATCACGATATAGAGGTCGCCGGGGCCCCCGCCCCGCTCGCCGGCCTCGCCGTAGCCGGGCATGCGCAGGCGCTGCCCGGTGTCCACGCCGCCCGGCACCTTGACCTCCACCCGCTGGGTCTTCTGCACCCGCCCGCGCCCGCGGCAGGTGGGGCAGGGCGACTCGATAATCTTCCCCTCGCCCCGGCAGCGGTCGCAGGTGGTAACGTTGACGAACCGCCCGAAGACGGTGTTCTGGGCAACCTGAACCTGCCCGGTGCCCTTGCACTTCGGGCACGTGGTCGGGTGCGTGCCCGGCCTGGCTCCGGAGCCGTTGCAGGTATCGCAGTCTTCGGTGCGGAGCACGCGCAGCTCCTTGGTACAACCGAAAGCGGCCTCTTCCAGGGTCAGCTCCAGGTTGTACTCCAGGTCCTGGCCGCGCACCGGCCCGCGCGCGGCCCGCTGCCGCCCGCCGCCGCCGAAGAACATCTCGAAAATGTCGCCGAAGCCCCCGAAGTCGCCCTGCCCGAAACCGCCGAACCCCTCGAACGGGTTCCCGCCCGCTCCGCCCATCTGCTCGGCGGCGTGGCCAAACTGGTCATAGCGGGCCCGCTTCTCGGGATCGGAGAGGGTCTGGTAGGCCTCGTTGATCTCCTTGAACTTCTCGGCGGCCGTGGGATCATCCTTGTTGGCGTCCGGGTGGTACTTGCGGGCGAGGGTGCGAAAGGCCTTCTTGATGTCGGCCTCGGTGGCGTCGCGTGGAACGCCGAGCACCTCGTAGTAGTCGCGCTTGGCCAGTCGGCCCACCCCCCTACTCCTTAGAAGTTACCACCTGGGCAGCGCTGGAGCAAGTGACAGGAGGGGGGCGATGAGCGGCCCCCCTCCTGGCCTGCAGTCCAGTGCGGCCTACCTGTCCTCGTCCTTCACCTTGAAGTCGGCGTCCATATGGTCGCCGCCGCCGGCCTCCTGGCCGGGCTGGGCCTCCGGGCCGCCGGCTCCGCCGCCAGCCTTCTCGTAAATGGCCGACGAGAGCTTGTAGACCGCCTCGGTCAGCCTCTCCGTGGCCTGCTTGATCGCCTCGGTGTCGGTGCCCTTGAGGGCGTCCTTCACCGGCTCGATCGCGTTCTTCACCGCGTCGAGCAGCGACGGGTCGATGCCCTTGCCCTCCGACTCCTTCAGCATCTTCTCTGCATTGTACACAGCGGAGTCGGCGTTGTTGCGGACCTCGGCCTCCTCGCGGCGCCGCTTGTCCTCGGCGGCCATCGCCTCGGCCTCCTTGACGGCCCGCTCGATCTCCTCCTTGGACATGGACGTCTGCGACTGGATGGTGATCTTCTGCTCCTTGCCGGTGCCCAGATCCTTGGCGGAGACGTGCACGATACCGTTCACGTCGATGTCGAAGGTGACCTCGATCTTGGGCACACCCCGCGGTGCGGGCGGGATGCCATCGAGGATAAACCGGCCGAGGGTCTTGTTGTAGGCGGCCATCTCGCGCTCGCCCTGCAAGACGTGGATCTCCACCTGGGTCTGGCCGTCCGCGGCAGTGGAGAAGATCTGGCTCTTCTTGGTGGGAATGGTGGTGTTCCGCTCGATGAGCTTGGTGAACACGCCGCCCAGGGTCTCGATGCCCAGGGAGAGCGGGGTGACGTCCAGCAGGAGGACGTCCTTCACGTCGCCCTTGATGACGCCGGCCTGAATGGCGGCGCCCATGGCGACCACCTCATCGGGGTTGATGCCCTTGTAGGGCTCCTTGCCAAAGAAGCGGCGCACGGCCTCCTGGACCGCCGGGATGCGGCTGGAGCCGCCCACCAGCAGCACTTTGTCGATCTCGCCGGGCTGGACGCCCGCGTCCTTCAGCGCCTGGCGGGTGGGACCCATCGTGGCCTCCACCAGGTCGGCCGTCAGCTCCTCGAACTTGGCACGGGTGAGGGTCTCGTCCAGGTGGACCGGCCCCTCGCTGGTCATCGAGATGAAGGGCAGGTTGATGTTGGTGGTCGTCACCGAGGAGAGCTCGACCTTCGCCTTCTCGGCTGCCTCACGCAGCCGCTGCAGAGCCTGCCGGTCCTTGCGGAGGTCGATGCCGTGCTCCCGCTGGAAGCGGTCGGCCACGTAGTTCACGATGCGCTCGTCGAAGTCGTCGCCGCCCAGCTTGTTGTTGCCGGCCGTAGCGATGACCTGGAAGGTGCCGCCGCCCAGCTCGAGGATCGACACGTCGAACGTGCCGCCGCCCAGGTCGAAGACCAGGATCCGCTGGTCGTCACCCTTGTCCAGGCCGTAGGCGAGCGCCGCCGCCGTCGGCTCGTTGATGATGCGCAGGACCTCGAGGCCGGCGATGGTGCCGGCGTCCTTCGTCGCCTGCCGCTGGGCATCCGTGAAGTATGCCGGCACGGTGATGACCGCCTGGGTCACCTTCTCGCCCAGCTTCGCCTCGGCGTCGGCCTTCAGCTTGGCGAGGATCATGGCCGAGATCTCCTGCGGCGTGTATGTCTTGTCATCGATGCGGACCTTGTAGTCGCTGCCCATGTGCCGCTTGATGGACATGATCGTGCGGTCGGGGTTGGTGATGGCCTGCCGCTTGGCCACCTTGCCGACCAGCCGCTCGCCGGTCTTGCTGAACGCCACCACCGACGGGGTGGTGCGGTCGCCCTCCGCGTTCTCCAGCACCGTGGGTTCACTGCCGTCCATCACGGCAACGACCGAGTTGGTCGTGCCGAGGTCGATGCCGATCACTTTGGCCATGTGCCGTAAAGCCTCCTTAGTTCTCGTCTGCCCGCTAGCTGCGCCTGTTGACCTTGACCAGGCTCGCCCGGATCACCCTGTCGCCCAGACGGTACCCCTTCTGGAACTCGGCCAGCACCACGCCGTCCTCCTGCTCAGGGTCCTCGTCCGTCATCATGGCCTCGTGCAGGTTGGGGTCGAAGGGCTTGCCGACCGCCTCGATCGGGGTGATGCCCTCCTTCTCCAGGATAGCCATGAACGAACGCACCGTGAGCTCAACGCCCTGGCGCAAGCGCTCGTCGCCGGGGGTGGGCGGCGTGGCCAACGCTCTTTCAAGATTATCCAGCACGGGCAGAAGGTTCAGGAGCAGCCGCTGGTTCCCGTAGAGCGCCACTTCCTCCTTCTCCCGCTGCATGCGGCGCCGGTAGTTCTCAAACTCGGCGTGCAGCCGGATCAGCCGGTCGGTCAGTTCGGCCACCTTCGCCTCAGCGGCCTGCTCCTGCTGCGCTGCCTGGTTCTCCCGCTCCGCGGAGTCGGCCCCTGCGGCTTCTGCGGCCGGCTGGGCGGGCTCCGCCTGATCCGGATCCGTCTGCTCCTTCTCCTCAGCGCCGGCCGGCGGCGGTTCTGGTGGCGTCTGGTCCCGGGGGGTGTTTCTGGACTGCTCCTCCATCGATGCCGGTCACCTCTTCTCCTTGTTAGCACTCAGTCCGACCGAGTGCTAACGCATCCACAAATGAACATAGCACCCACCTGTAGCCGTGTCAAGCCCCGCACGGGACGCGGAAAGCCCGGGGATTGGTTTCCCCGGGCCAGTCTTCTCAGCCCCGTCTGGTTGACTCGGCCAGGTAGGCGGAAATCGAGTTCAGCACAGAGACGACGCGTGCGTACTCCATGCGCTTCGGACCGATCACGCCCATCTTGCCGATGATCTCGTCGCCCAGCCGGTAGGTGGCCGTGACGATGGAGCAGTCCGCCAGCTCCCGCACCCGGATCTCCTCGCCGATCTGAATCTCCACCCCGTCGGTCTCCTTCTCGGGATGGAGCACGTCGACGACGGACTCCTCCCTCTCCAGGAAGGACAGCAGGCTCCTCAGCCGGTTGACGTCCCGAAACTCGGGCTGATCCAGCATGTGGGTGGTGCCGCCCAGGTAGAGCCGCCGCCGCTCGCCGGGCTCCATCCGCTGCTCCAGGAAGTGGAGCGCCTGCTCCAGCAGGCTCCCGTACCGGGCCAGCTCACGCTGCAGGGCCTGCAGCGCCCCCCTGGAGAGCGACTCCACCCGCTGGCCGCGCAGCTGCTCGTTCAGGATCTCGGTTACCTGCTGGAACTCCAGCAGGGTGACCTCGTAGGGCACCTCCAGCACCTTGTTCTCGATCATGCCGCTGTCGGTGATGTAGACCAGCAGCGCCTTGTCACCGCTCAGCGGCACCAGCCGAAGCTCTTTGAAGACAGCCTTCTCGAACTGCGGTCCGGAGATCACTGCGGTGAGGTGGGTGGTGTCGGAGAGGAGTCGGGCCGTCTCCCGAACCAGCGTGTCGATCTCGTGGATCTTCCGCTCGAAGGTTCGCCGGATTCGCTCCCGATCCGCCTCGCTGATCGGGCGCTCGGGCATGAGGCAGTCCACGTAATAGCGGTAGCCCAGGTCGGAAGGGATCCGGCCAGCCGAGGTATGCGGCTGCTCCAGGTAGCCCAGCTCCTCCAGGTCGGACATCTCGTTGCGGATGGTGGCAGGACTGACTCCGAGGTTGTATTTACGCGCAATCGTCCGTGATCCGACCGGCTCGGCGGTGGCTACGTAGTCTTCGATGATCGCCTGCAGCACCTTGTTCTTGCGGTCATCAATCACGGGGAGTCACCTCCGCTTGACCCCATCGGCCAAAAAGGCATTGACCAGCTAGCAGTCAACGCCCAAGAGTGCTAACGCACCTAGCTTGAAAATAGCATCAGCCGCCCTGAAAGTCAAGTCGCCCAAGGCCTGGCCGAGCGCGGAAACGAGGAGCCGGGCGCAGGGCCGCGGCTCCTCACCTGTGCGGGGTTACTCCCACTCGATCGTGCCCGGGGGCTTCGAGGTCATGTCGTAGACCACCCGGTTCACCTGAGGCACCTCGTTGACGATGCGGTTGGAGATCCGCTCCAGCAGTTCCCACGGGAACCGGTAGAAGTCGGCCGTCATGCCGTCTTCCGAGGTGACCGCCCGCAGGACGACGGGGTAGGCGTAGGTCCTTTCGTCGCCCATCACGCCCACGCTGCGCACGTCGGGCAGCACCGCGAAGGCCTGCCAGATCTTGTCGTAGAGGCCCGCCTTCCGAATCTCCTCAATATAGATTGCGTCGGCTTCACGGAGGATCTCCAGCTTCTCGGGCGTGACCTCCCCCAGCACCCGGATGCCCAGGCCGGGCCCCGGGAAGGGATGGCGGCCGACGATCTCCTCGGGCACGCCGAGGGCACGCCCCACCGCGCGCACCTCGTCCTTGAAGAGCTCGCGGAAGGGCTCGATCAGCTGGAACTGCATCTCCTTCGGCAGCCCGCCGACGTTGTGGTGCGACTTGATCACGTGTGCGGCGCCGGTGCCGGACTCAATGACGTCGGGATAGACGGTGCCCTGCACCAGGTAGTCGACCTTGCCCAGCTTGCGCGCCTCATCTTGGAACACGTAGATGAACTCGTTCCCGATGATCTTGCGCTTCTGCTCGGGATCGGTCACACCCTTCAGCTTGCCGAGGAAGCGCTCTGACGCGTCCACGTGCACCAGCTTGATCCGGAACCGGTCGCGAAATGTCCGGACCACCTGTTCTGCCTCGCCCTTGCGCAGGAGGCCGTGGTCGACGAACATGCAGGTCAGCTGGTCGCCGATGGCCTGGTGGACGAGCACCGCCGCGACGGAGGAATCGACGCCGCCCGACAGGGCGCAGAGCACCTGCCCGTCGCCCACCCGCCGCCGGATCGCCTCGACCTGGTTGGCGATGAAGGACTCGGTGGTCCAGTCGCCCTTGCAGCCTGCGACAGTAAAGAGGAAGTTCCGGATGATCTGGCGGCCCTCGAGCGAATGAACCACCTCGGGGTGGAACTGCACGCCGTAGAAGCGCCGGTCGTCGTCACCGATTGCGGCGACGGGGGTGTTCTCCGTGGTGCCCAGCACCCGGAACCCCGGCGGCACCTGGACGACCGAGTCGAAGTGGCTCATCCAGACCTGGGTCTCCGAGCCGAGCCCGCGGAACAGCGACTGCTCCCCGGACTGCAGGCGCAGGATCGCCTTGCCGTACTCCCCGCGGTCGGGGCGCCGGACCTCGCCACCCAGCTGAAGGGCCATCAGCTGCATGCCGTAGCAGATGCCAAGGATCGGGATGCCCAGGCCGTACACGTCAGGGTCGATGTGCGGCGCGCCATCGCCGTAGACCGAGGCCGGCCCGCCGGAAAAGATGATCCCCTTGACGTCGGCGTCATGAAAGCGGCTCGCCGGCGCGCTGGCAGGCCAGATCTCACAGTAGACCTGGAGTTCGCGCACCCGACGTGCGATCAGCTGCGCGTACTGACCGCCGAAATCCACAACCACAATCAGATCGCTATGCTGACTCATGATGCCTCTCCTTCCGGGCTGCGGCGACCCTTATGACCCGTAGACCTCTGGCTTGAGAATGCAGATCTCGCGCAGGTTGCGATACTTCTCCCGGTAGTCGAGACCGTTCCCCACCACGAAGAAGTCGGGCACCTCAAAGCCGCGGTAGTCGATGGTGACGGGGACCTTGCGGCGCGAGGGCTTGTCCAGCAGGGCGGCGACCTTCAGGGAGGCCGGGCCGCGCTGCGAGAGGTAGTCCTTCAAGAACTTGATCGTCAGGCCGGTGTCGACGATGTCCTCAACGATCAGCACGTGCCGCCCCTCGAGGGTATAATCGAGGTCGAGCAGCACGCGGTGCACGCCGGTGGACTTGGTGGCGGCTCCGTAGGACGAGATGCGCATGAAGTCCAGCTCGGCCGGGATCGTGATCGCGCGGAACAGGTCGGAGCAGAACAAGGCAGCGCCCTTCAGGATGCCAACCACGACCAGATCCTTGCCAGCGAAGTCAGCCGAGATCTGTGCACCCAGTTCTGCAATCTTCGCCTGGATCTCCGCTTCCGAAATCAGAACACGTTCTATATCCTGCTGCACCGTCCAGGTCTCCTCTCCTGCCCTGAAATCGCCTGTTTTGGCAACAGTCTACCCATCCTGTACGGAAGCGTCAAGGCCGCACGCCGTCAGACAAAAAGGGTTCGCCGTGCGCCGCGGCGAACCCATCGGTCAACCTGTTAAGTCCTGTTAATGTAATGTCAGGCGAGGACCGTCTGCGCGGTCCGGCGGTTCAGGAAAAGCCTCCCTGACTCGTACTCGGCCCAGAACTCCAGCAGCCCGTCTGCGATGACCTCCGCCATGCCCACGGTCTGGTCGAGACCTGCGAACCAGATCATGAACGGGAAGTTGGCCGTTCCGCCCATGATGTGCACCTGCCCGACCCGGGGCAGGCTCTTGCCCATGGCAGCGCCCGGACGCAGGGGCCCGAGGTTCAGCGTGATGCGGCCCGGCCGCCCCACCGCCGCGTCCACGGCGATGAGGTAGGGCAGCTTCTCCCGCCGCAGGGCGCCGCCCCACGCCTCGGAGAGCCGGCCCCGCAGGTTGGTGGCGTGCACCGGGTTCTCCAGGTCGCCGACGTACTCGCCGGTGAACCCCTTCCGCTTCAGGAACCAGCCGATGAACGGCCCCAGGGAGTCGCCGGTGGAGCTTGTGGCTCCCACGAGGAAGAAGACGGGCAGGTACCGTTCCGGCTGCAGGAGCGAACGGAACTGCAGGCCGAGCGCTGCCGCCAGCTGCTTCGCAGCCGTCGGTTCCTGAAAGTGCACGTCCACCACCGGTGGACGCTCGCCGTCTCGGGGCACCGTGCACCCCTCCTCTGCTCTGGTAATTCTGACTATAACAGGAGTTACCCACACTGTCAATAGCTGGATATGGGTGATTGCAATGGAACTTCCCCGGCGCGTACTCCAGCCCTTCCTCGGCGCCAGAATCGTGAAGACCGGGCTGGCGGTCTTCCTGACGCTCGTGCTGCTGCACCGGCTGGGCTCCAGCTACGCTACCTTCGGTGCGGTTGCCGCGGTGCTTGCCGTTCAGCCCGCCATCAGCAAGGCGCGCGAGGCGTTCCGGCAGCAGCTGCTGGGCAACGCGGTGGCCGGGCTCGTGGCGACGCTGCTGGGGCTGTGGCTGCCGGTGAACCCGCTCACGATGGCCCTGGGGGCGATCCTGGTGCTGGGCCTGCTGGTGCGCTTCCGCCTGACGGAGGCGGCGGGGCTGGCAGTCGTGGTCGTCCTCTTCGTGATGGATCGGCCGGAACACGACTATCTGCTCTACACGCTGGGGCGCATGGCCACCATCGTGGTCGGCATGGCGGTGGGGTTCGTCGTAAACCGGCTGATTCACCCGCCTGACGTGCTGGGCCGCGCGCGGGCTGAGGTGGCCGCCGGGGAGAGCAAGGTGGATCAGTTCATGGAGCGCCTGCTGTTGAGCCTCGGAACCCCGCAGGACTACCAGAAGGAGCAGATCAAGCACGACGCGGCGCAGGTGCAGGTGCACCTGGCCGCCGCCCGATCCGCACTCGATCTCGGCGAGGCCGATGCCGCACCGGAGCAGGCGGCGCTGCTCCGGCAGGCGAACAACTCACTGTTCATCTTCGTGGAGGCCATCATGGACATCCACAAGCTCGTGCTGGAGGCCGGCGGGCTTCCGTACGGGCCGGAGAGAGAACTCCTGACGGGGGTCCTCCGGACGCTGCAGACGTACAGGGCGTCTGTGCTCAACCAGGCGCTGCACGGCGCCCCTGCGGATCCGGACGCCGCCCGCCGCTTCCACTCCGCCCTGGCGGCCTTCGAACAGCAGGTAGAGCGCCTGATTGACATGCGAGAACGCCGCGACTTCGGGCTGCAGTTGCATCTCGTGCTGGCCGAAATCCGTCATATGGGATGGCGCGTGGACTCCCTGGCGCGCCTCTGCGGACAGGGATGACGGCAGGTGCCGCATGGCACGGTCCTGCCGTCCCGTTTCCCCTGCCGGTTCACTGCACCAGTCCGTACCCCGGATAGAAGCCGTAGGGGATGCCCGCCATGCCGGGAGGATACTGCTTGGCGAACCCTCCCCCGGCGGTGGGTCCCCAGAAGGGCATCTTGCCCGCACCGCCCTTGCCGTAAGGCATCCAGCCCATTCCCGGCGACATCTCGCCCTTGTCGAAGGGCATGCCGCCCTTACCGTAGGGCATGCCGCTCTTGTCGAAGGGCATACCGCCCTTGCCGTAGGACATGCCGCCCTTGTCGAAGGGCGTGCCGCCCTTGCCATAGGGCATGCCGCCTTTGTCGAAGGGCATCCAGCCCATGCCGCCCATCCCGAACGGCATCCAGCCCATGCCGTAAGGCATGCCGCCCATACCGGAGGGCATGCCGCCCATACCGGAGGGCGTGCCGCCCATGCCGGAGGGCGTGCCGCCCATGCCGTAGCGCATGTCGCGCGTGCCGCCCGAGTCAGGCGAGCACCCCGCCCCGGAGCAAGAGGGGAATCCTACCGATCCGGAAAACATCGATTTCACCCCCGTTCCCCAGGGTATGTGCCGGCGGCGCGAACAGTGCCGCACCGGCGCCCCCGCACGGCGAAGGCCTGCCGGGGGGTGAGACCGAAGGAGTTGTTCAGAAGCATGGCCGCCGTTTCACGCGACTTCACCGTGGCCACCTTTGTCGTCCACGAGCAGAAGGTGCTCCTCCTCTGGCACCGCAAACTTGCGATGTGGCTCCCCCCGGGGGGACACATCGAGCCCGGCGAGCTGCCCGACGAGGCCGCCGTGCGCGAGGTACGTGAGGAGGCCGGGCTCGAGGTTGTTCTCACCTCGCAACCGGCGCTGCCCCCGATTCCCGGCCCGCGCCAGCTGGCCCGGCCGGAGGGCATTCAACTGGAGCGCATCGGGCCCGACCACGAGCACATTGACCTCATCTACTTCGCCCGCCCTGCGGACCCGACTGCGCTGAGGCCTGTGGCCAACGACGAGGTGGAGCGGGTGGGCTGGTATGGCCGTGCGGACCTGGACCTGATCCCGCTCACCGCAGAGGTGCGCACCTGGGTGGAGAAGGCCCTGGCAGCCGCCGCTGAACGGGAGTGAACGCTGATGCGCCGCGTGCGTGCCCTGTTGGTGGCGCTGCTTGTGTTGGTGACCGGATGCGGGGGTGAGCTGACCGCGGCGGAGGCCGCCACGGTCAGTGCGGAGAAGTTCATGGCGGCTCTCGCGGCAGGGGACTTCGCCCAGGTCTGGAACGCCCTGACCCGCGAGGCGCGGCAGCGGATGGGGAGCGGCGCTGTGGCCGACTACATCGCGCAGACCGACGTGGCCTACGACCGGATCGGAAACGCGGTGGAGGTTGAGGACGGCGTGATGCGCGTGCCGGTGGCCGGGCTCACGCTGACGGATCCCGGGCGCACCGTGCAGTGGCCCGAGGCCTGGCTGACGCTCAAATGGGAGGACGAGGACTGGGCCGTGGCCTGGGCCGACCCGCTGTTCGACGCAGCCCTGAGCGCCTATTACAACACGGAGTATCTGGATCATCTTGACCTGGCCCGCGCCATCGTCGCGATCGACCCCTACCACTACCGCGGCCACCTGGAGATGCACTACGCTTTCCGGGCGCTGAGCCGGCCCCGGCAGGCCGAGTACGAACTGCATCTGGCTTCAGAGCGGGCGACCGATGCACAGATGGCCGACGTGCTGGCGGCGTGGGCCCGGTTCAAGCTGGCGCTCGGCGCGCCGGTGGAGGCCATGAGCTACGCCGAGCAGGCGCTGAAACGTGCGGAACCGTACTATCCCGGAACGTACTCCGCCGCGTGGCGGGCCGAGACCCTGGTGCTGAGCGGACAGGCGGCCCTTTTGCTGGGAGACGGGGAGACGGCGGTCCTCCGTGCGGAGGAGGCTGCCACTGCGGATCCGGACAACCCCTCGCTGGCCCTGTTCCGACAGTTGCTGCCCGCATCGTCCCCAGACCAGCCATAGATCGAGGTGATGGCCAGTGAAGGCGAAACTACAGGCTTGCGGCGTGATCCTGGCCGGAGGTCGCTCAACCCGCATGGGCAGCAACAAGGCGCTGCTGCTTCTGGACGGAGAACCGCTGGTGACCCGCCTCGCCCGCCGGTTCAGCGACTGGTTTGAGCAGGTACTGATCGTCACGAACACCCCCGAGGAGTTCGCCTTTCTCCAACTGCCCATGGTGGGCGACCGGATTCCCGGCCTGGGCCCGCTGGGCGGGCTCGAGGCCGGCCTGCGCGCCAGCCGCTTCGAGCACGCCTTCTTCGGCGCGGTTGACATGCCCTTCGTGAACGAGGCCCTCGTCCGCTTCATGGTGGGCGAGGCCCCGAGTCACGACATCGTCATCCCGAGCGTGAACGGCGAGTTCGAACCGATGCACGCCGTCTACGGCAAGGGTTGCCTTCCGTTCATCACCCGGAACCTGGACAGCCGGCGCCTGCGGCTTATCTCCATCTTTGACGACGTGCGCGTGCGAGTCATCCAGGGTGAGGAGCTGCTCCGCTTCGGAGATCCGGCGGAGCTCTTCTTCAACTGCAACACACCGGAAGACCTGGAACAGGCCCGCCTCCGCGCGCAGCAGGAAGGCTGATCTGCGATGCGCAACTCCAGGTCGCTCCTGATCTCCATGCTCTCGCTCTGCCTACTGGCCAGCGCCTCCATCCTGCTTCCGCTGTACTTCCCCGGAAGCGGGCAGCCGCTTCCACCGCCGCTGACCAGCCTCGCCATCGCCGCGGTCATCAGCCTCCTGGTGTGGCTGGCCCAGCCGTGGCGCGTGGCCATCCGCGGTGCGCGCGGCGACATCTCCATCTCCATGGCGATCGACGTGGCCGCCATGCTCCTGTACCATCCCTTCATCGCCGCACTGGGGTCGGCTGCGGGCACGGCTGCGTACCACCTGTTCGGCATGCCGTTCATCCGGCCCCGGCAGAAGGAAAACCGCGTCGCCCGTGCGGTGGTGCGGGGCGTGATCACCTTCTCCGCCGTGGCCCTCGGGGGCTGGGCGGCGGAGGTTCTCAGACCCGCGCCGGGGGACATCATCTTCAGTCAGGACTGGCTGGCCATCTTCGTCGGCATCTCGATCCGGCTGCTCATCCGCATCGTGGGCTACCCGCTGGGCATGGCGGCGCTGCGGCGGGAACCTGTGTGGGAGCGCCTGCGGAGGGAGTGGGAGCGCCTTCCCCTGGTCCCCTTCCTCCTCACCACCACGCTGGGTGGTACGGCCGCTCTCATCTTCCAGTACCAACCGCCCGCGCTTTTCCTGCTCTTCGGACCCCTGGCGGCAACCTGGGCGCTGTCGCAGGAGTTCCACCGGATGAATGAACTGCTCAACACGCTGGAGGACAAGGTCCAGGACCGGACAGCCCGTCTGGAGGAGACGGTCACCGCACTGGAGCGGCGCCTTGCGGAGTCGGAGGCGCTGCACGCCGTGGATGAGGCCATCAGCACGGCCATTCACCCGGACGAGGTGCTGGCCGTCATCGCCCGGGAGTCTGTGCGGGTGACGGGCGGGTCCTCGGCGCTGGTCACGCTGCTCACGGCCGACAACCGCCAGTTCGTACGGGCGACCAGCGGCACGGGCATGGAGAAGTACGTGGGGCTCGAACTGCCCATGGAGGGCAACCTGACCAGCCTGGTGCTGCAGACGGGCCTGCCGCATGTCTCGCGGAACCCGGAACAGGATCCGCGTCTCAACCAGGACCTCGTGCGGGACGGCCACTGGCGCGACGTGATCGAGGCGCCGATCCGCACCAAGGACAGGACCCTGGGTGTGCTGGTGGTGGCCAGCCAGCAGCCAGCCCGGTTCGACGAGCAGCACATGCGGCTGCTGACGCTGCTGGCCAACCAGGCCGGCCGCCTGATCGAGAACTCCGAGCTGCACGCAAAAGCGCGGGAGGTCGCGGTGCTCGAAGAACGCAACCGGTTGGCTCGCGAGCTGCACGACTCGGTGACGCAGGTGCTGTTCGGCCTGACCCTGAACCTGGAGTCAGCCGCCAGCGTGCTTTCCCGCAATCCGGAGAAGGCGGCGTCACTGGTGACCCGGTCGAAGGAGATGGCGGCCGAGGCGCTGGCCGAGATGCGGTCGCTGATCTTCGAGCTGCGGCCGGCTGCCCTGCAGGAGAAGGGCCTGGCGATGGCCCTCAGCAACCACGTCAACCTCTTCCGCCGCCGGCACGGCATCGACGTCTCGCTGACGCTGGAGGGCGACGAGCGGCTCCCGCCCGACGCGGAGTTCGCATTGTACCGTGTGGCGCAGGAGGCGCTGAACAATGTGGCCAAACACTCCAGAGCCCAGCACGTGCGGGTGCGACTGAAGCTCCAGCCCGACGAGGCCCGGCTGGAGGTCTGCGATGACGGCATCGGATTTGATCCGAACGCTGGCACGCGGGGTGGTTCGTTCGGTATGATCGGGATGAGGGAGCGGTTGAGCGAAGTGAAGGGGTTCCTCGAGGTCGAGTCAATGCCAGGCCGGGGAACCTGCATCCGGGGCCGCATTCCCCTAGCTACCGGAGGTGACGCCCGATGAACCCCATTCGAGTTCTGATCTGCGATGACCACTTCATGGTGCGTCAGGGGCTCGCGACCTACTTCGGGCTGCAGGACGACTTCGAGGTTGTCGGCGAGGCCTCGGACGGCCGGCAGGCGGTGGAGATGGTCCGGCAGCTGAAGCCGGACGTCGTGCTGATGGATCTGATGATGCCCGAACTCGACGGGCTGAGCGCCCTGCGAGAGCTCAAGGGCACGGGTGCGCGGGTGATCATTCTCACCTCGTTCCTGGACCTCGAGAAGGCGATGTCCTGCATCGAGGAGGGCGCCATGGGGTTCCTCACCAAGGACATCGAGCCCGCCGACCTGGTGGACGCCATCCGCGCCGTCCACCGGGGCGAGCCTCGCCTGCACCCCGAGGTGATGAAGCGGCTGATGGTGCGGACCGCACAACCCCACCAGCCCCGCCGCCGGGAGCTGCTCACCCCCCGTGAGCTGGACGTGCTGCGGGCCCTGGCGCACGGTCTGACCAACCGCGAGATTGCCGAGAAGCTGGTCATCAGCGAGACCACGGTGAAGACGCACATCTCGTCGATCCTGAGCAAGCTGCAGCTGACCGACCGTACACAGGCAGCCCTCTGGGCCGTGCGGGAGAACCTGGTGGACGAGTGATCTCCTACCGGAGGAGGAGGCCCGTTTCGTCCTCCGGCATACACCGAAAACCCACCCGCCGCAGGATGTGCGAATATTGGGCAGCAGGTATGCTGTAGACGTGGTCAGTCAATATCCCCTTCCCCCATGTGAGAGAACCGGGACGCCTTGCGGGAGGCGTCCCGGTTCTTGTGCAAGTGGGGAGGGGGCTCCCGCCCGCTCCCCACCCCCTCCCCCTGGCAGTCTCGAGCATCCATCGTGGCGGTTAGCTGCTACGAACTTCCACTTCGGCTCACAGTCAAGTGGAAGTCCGTCTTAGTTCGGGTGTACACCGGCGGCCAGATCCGTGCCAGACACCGCCTGTCGCCCGGGTCTCCACGCACGCTGCGCCCTTCCCCGGCCGAGTCACGACCGGGGGAGGGCGCTTGCCTTTGCTGCCCGGAGTGCAACTTCTCATGCCCTTCTCCAGTCTACCAACTAGGCTGAAAACTCAGTAATGTACCGGAGGGATGTTCGCTGCGGCGAGTTGTGATCACCGCGCTCGTGGTGGCGCTCCTCGGCTCGGCGTGCAACAGCAAGCCGGCGACCCAAGCACATGTCGCGGAAGAGCCCGCTCCGCCGCCGGCATCAACGTCACCGCCCGACACAGCAACTGTCCCACCACCTCCTGCATGCACGGGCGAGTTCTGGACGGACGTGCGGCATCTGGAGCAAGGGGAGGCTGACGACCTTCTACGCTGTGCCGCAGACGTCGCCCGGCAGGATCCAGAGTACCGGACGGCCACGGCGTACTGGCTCCTGGTCAACCGCGACGCGTACCCGGGGGTGGGCACGCCCGGCTACCGGGCCTTCATCGACACAACCCGCTGGTCGTTCGGACAGCCGCGGACGGTGCCTGCGCCGGAGGGCTGGGTACTCCGGCACGCCCAGCTGTCCCCCGACGGCCGGTACGTGGCCGCCAGCCTCGCCGACGGGACGGTGGGCTGGTGGGCCCTGGACGGCGGCGGGCAGGAGCGCCACGACGCAGAGGGATATGACGTCATCTGGCACCCCGTCGAGGCCAGGTTCGCCTTCATCAGCGGCGGAAAGCAGACCCACGTCGTGAGCGTGGGCCCGGATGGAACCCACGAGGTGCTCGAGGCGCCGGTGGAGCACGACCTCCGCTACCCCTACTTCGCAGCGGGGAAGGGCCCGTGGAGAACCTCCGCCATCAGCCCCGACACCGTTCTGGCAGTTACCGATCCCACGGGCTCGCCCGAGGGGGTCGCCTACCACCCCGAGACCGGCGCCTGGGAGCACTTCCCGGGCAACATGACGCCGATGACATGGGAAAAGCTGATCGTCCCGCCTTGGATGACCCAGCCATGGCACCCGCATGAGGTGCTCCTGGTCACCCAGTGGGTCGACAGACCTGTCCTCGGTCACCCCGACGGCGGCACGCCGAGGCTCTTCTACCGGCTTACCGAAGGCGCAGAGCCGGTCTCCCTGACGTGGAGCCCCGGGGGCCTTGCGTATGCTGTGGTGGAACGGCGGAAATCCGGGCTGGTGGCCAACATCCTTCGCTCTCGCAACGACGACAGCGGCCCCCGGTTCAGTCTGGGGCTGGAGCACCCGCTGATCGCTGTGTCGGACGACAGCGTCACCACTGTCACGGTCAGCGGCTCCACAGTGATCGCCCGGAACCACCTGACGGGTGACCAGGACTCGTGGCGCCTGGAGGGAGAGATCCTGAACGTGCGGCTGACAGGCAGCGCCCTCCTCATCGTGCAGCCGGAAAGCGTGGTGGTCGTACCCTACGGCCCCCGCCTGTGAGCGGCAGGAGGAGCCGCGGCATGTCTTGTGCGGCGTTTCCGTACAGCACACGCCCGTGGACACCAGCCGATTTTGACAGGCACAACAACTCAATCTACACTTGCATTTTTCTCTAGTACGAGTCAGTATTAGCATTGTAGTGCGTCATAGTCCTGTGGGAGAGGTGGCTATAGTCGTACATGATTAAGATGGAAAAGGTCAATAAATACTTTGGTTCCCTACACGTGCTGGTAGACGTCGATCTAACCGTGAAGCCCGGAGAGAAGCTCGTCGTCATCGGCCCGTCCGGCTCCGGGAAGTCCACCCTGATCCGCTGCATGAACCTGCTGGAGCGGCCCACGAGCGGCAGGGTGGTGGTGGACGGCGTCGACATCACGGCGCCGGGGGCCCCGCTCACCAAGGTGCGGCAATCGGTGGCCATGGTGTTCCAGCAGTTCAACCTGTACCCGCACAAGACGGTGCTGGAGAACGTCACCATGGCACCGATCCTGGTGAAGGGCGTACCCAAGGAGGCCGCCGAGGCTTCCGGCCTCGAGTACCTGGAGCGGGTCGGGCTGAAGCACAAGGCCGGCGCCTATCCCTCCCAGCTCTCGGGCGGACAGCAGCAGCGGGTCGGCATCGCCCGCGCCCTCAACATGCACCCGAAGATCATGCTCTTCGACGAGCCCACCTCCGCCCTGGACCCGGAGATGGTCCAGGAGGTGCTGGACGTGATGATCGGCCTCTCCCAGGAGGGCATCACCATGGTGGTGGTGACGCACGAGATGGGCTTCGCCCGCGAGGTGGCCGACCGGGTCATCTTCATGGACGGCGGGCAGATCCTCGAGGAGGGTCCGCCCGAGCACTTCTTCGAGGCGCCGACCCACGAGCGTACCAAGCTGTTCCTCAGCCGCATCCTGCGCTGATGACAGATACAAAGAGAGACACAGGGGGAGTGTTTCGGGATGAAGCGTAAGTGGGGTATGCTTGTCGCCGCGTTCCTGGCCCTGTCCATCCTGGCCGGCTGTGGCGGCCAGTCCAAGGCGCCCGCCTCCGGCGGCGGTTCGTCCGACCTGCCGGCGCAGGTCCAGAAAATCAAGGACGCGGGCGTACTCAGGGTTGGCGTGAAGGAGGACGTGCCCAAGTTCGGCTACCTCGATCCCACCAAGAACGTGCACGAGGGCATGGAAATCGACCTCGCCAAGCGCATCGCCAAGGAGATCTTCGGCGACGAGAGCAAGGTGCAGTTCACCGGCGTGAACGCCAAGACCCGGGGTCCGGCGCTGGATAACGGCGAGATCGACCTGGTCATCGCCACGTTCACGATCACCGAGGAGCGCAAGAACAGCTGGAACTTCTCCGACCCGTACTTCACCGACAACGTCGGCTTCCTGGTCCTGGCCGACAGCGGCATCACCTCCTGGAAGGACCTGAACGGCAAGACCATCGGCGTGGCGCAGTCTGCCTCCACCCGGAAGGCACTGACTGAGCAGGCCGAGAAGGACGGCATCAAGGTAGACTTCCTGGAGTTCGCCACCTACCCCGAGATCAAGGCCGCGCTGGACTCCCGCCGCATCGACGCCTTCTCGGTGGACCAGTCCATCCTCTGGGGCTACAAGGATGACAAGAACGTGATGCTGCCCGACAAGTTCGCACCCCAGGAGTACGGTATCGCCTCCAAGAAGAGCAACACCGAGCTGGCCGAATACGTCAACAACATCATCAAGGGCATGAAGGAGACGGGTGAACTGGACCAACTCTACGAGAAGTGGGGGCTGAAGTAGCCAGTGGATCGCTTTGCCGCATTCAAGTGGCAGGCGCTCTTTAGGGACTGGCACATCCTCCTCGAGGGCCTGGGCCGGACCGCCTCCACGGCGGGTCTGGCCCTGCTCCTCTCTCTGGCCCTGGGCGTGGTGTTCGGTGTCCTCGCCACCTCGCCGTGGAGGAGTGGCCGGGCTGTGAGCCGCCTGTATGTTAGCCTGATCCAGAACACGCCGCTTGTGACCCAGGTATTCTTCCTCTACTACGCCCTGCCCCACTTCGACCTGGTGCTGCCCACCCCAGCGGTGGGCGTGCTGGGCCTGGGCGTCTACCACGGCGCCTACATCTCCGAGGTGGTGCGGGCCGGCATTCAGGCGATTCACCGCGGACAGCTGGAGGCGGCGCTCTCGCAGGGCTTCACGTACGTGCAGGCCATGCGTTACGTCATCCTGCCCCAGGCCGGGCAGATCGTGCTGCCGCCGATGACCAACCAGGCCGTGGCGCTGATCAAGAACTCGTCCATCCTGGCCATGATCTCCGGCGGAGACCTCATGTTCCAGGCGGACTCCTGGTCGGCCTCCACCGGCTACTACGGCCCGGCCTACCTCACGGTCTGGGCGATCTATTTCGCCATCTGCTTCCCGCTGGCCCAGCTGGCCAGGCGGTGGGAGGAGCGGGTGCGGCTGAGCCGCGGCGGGGAGGTGAGCGCCGCATGATGGAGGAACTCGCAGCCCTCGCACAGTGGCACAACCTGCGCTTCATGGCGGAGGGCCTCTACATCACCCTGCGTATCAGCCTGCTGACCATCGTCTTCTCGTTCCTCCTCGGCACCGTGCTGGGCATCATGCGCTACAGCGGCCATCGGCTGCTGACCCCGCTTGCGGCCGTGTACATCGAGAGCTTCCGCGCCTCTCCGCTCATCCTCCTCATCCTCCTCTTCCGCTTCACCATGCCGCTGAAGCCCGTCAACTCCGGCACGCTGGCGATGACGCTCTTCACCGCGGCCATCGTCGGCGAAATCGTGCGGGGCGGACTCAACTCCGTGGACAAGGGGCAGTGGGAGGCCGCCCGCTCCCAGGGCTTCACCTGGTGGCAGACCATGCGCTACATCGTGCTGCCCCAGGCCCTGCGGAAGATGATCCCGCCGCTGACCGGCCAGTTCATTACGGTGGTGAAGGACACCTCGTACGTCTGGGTTGTCGGCGTGCAGGAGCTGACCGGCAAGGGCGTCATCATCCTGGGCCAACACGGCTCCACGATCCAGTTCTTCGCGATCTTCGGTATGATCGGCCTGATCTACTACCTGCTCTGCCTGGGCCTGAACCGGCTTGGGCTCTGGCAGGAGCAGCGCATGTCGTGGCTGACCATGTGAACCATGAGGGGGCCGCACGTCTGGAAGCGTGCGGCCCCCGATGCGCTCTACCGCAGGGTGACATCGTCGATGAAGAAGCTGGTGGGAAGCGAGTAATCATTGGTGACACTGAACTCCAGGCGCACCGTCTGGCCGGCGTAGCTGGAGAGGTTGACGGCGTCCTGCACCCACTGGTTCCGGGTATCCCGGTTGCTGTGGGTGGCCAGCGTGGCCAGGAGACTCCCGTTCTGGCTGTAGATCCGCACCCGCAGGTAATCGTAGGCGGTGGAACTCCCCTCGTTGGAGGCCATGTACCACCAGTAGGTCAGGGTGCCGCCCTGGGGAACCGTCACCGTCTGGCTGATGGCGTCGGTGCCGTTGTTGTAGCCGCCGAGCCAGGCGCTGAAGCTGCCGGTGCGCGGCCGCTGGCTGCTGACCAACTGGTAGCCGCCGGAGGAGCTCGGGATCCACGGCGCCGTGCCGTTCTCGAAGCCGCCGTTCTGCACCCGGTTCTCACCGGGCTGGCCGGGATCACCCGGATCGCCGGGGTCACCGGGGTCGCCGGCGCCCGAGACGGCCCGGAAGGCGTTGATGCGGCCACCGGTCCAGTAGGTGCCGGTACCGGCGATGTCGTCGGCCGTCTCCATGAGGCGGTCCCAGATCTCCTGGTTGCTCAGCCCTTGCGAGGCCAGCAGGCCCGCCAGGCCGGCGACGTGCGGCGTGGCCATCGAGGTGCCGCTGATGGTGTTGTAGCCGCTGTTGATCCAGGTCGAGTAGATGTTGGAGCCCGGAGCGGCCACCTCAACCCAGCTGCCGTAGTTGGAGAAGGAAGAGCGGGAGTCGGTGCTGGTGGTGGAGGCGACGGCGAAGCAGCGGGCGTAGTAGGCCGGGTAAGACGGGCTGCTGGTGTTCTCGTTGCCGGCCGCGCACGCCAGGAAGGCGCCCCGGTTCCAGGCGTAGTTGACGGCGTTCTGCAGCGTGGTGGATCCGGTGGCGCCCCCCAGGCTCAGGTTGATCACGTGTGCGCCGTTGTCCGCGGCCCAGATGATGCCGTTGGCGATGTTCGCAAGGGTACTTGTGCCCGCGTTGTTCAGCACCCGCACCGGCATGATCTTGCATTCGGGGCACATGCCCGCGCCGCCGGTGGCGTTGTTGGTCTCGGCCGCCGCGGTGCCCGCCACGTGGGTGCCGTGGCCGTTGCCGTCGTCGGGGGCGCTGTCGTTGCTGACGAAGTCATAGCCGGGGACGATCTTGCCGTCCAGGTCGGGGTGGTTGCGCTGCACGCCCGTGTCCACCACGGCGATCACGATGTCGGAGCTCCCCCGCGTGACGTCCCACGCCTCAAAGGCTTCAATCCGATCCCACGCCCACTGCTGGCTGCGGCCGGGGTCGTTGGGGGTCCAGTCTATCGTGAAGATGTAGTTGGGCTCCACGTAAACGACGTTGGGGTTCATCTTCAAGTCCTTCAGGGTCGCCTCGGCAGCGTCCAGGTCGCCCGTGGCGGACAAGGCCGGAAACTCCAGCACCTCCACGTCCAGGGCCGCCACCCGGTCCACCACCTTGGCGCCGGCCTGGCTGGCGATGGCCGCCCGCTGTGCGGAAGCGAGGCCCGGCTTGAACTGAACGAGGAACTGACCGGGAACCGCCGGAGCCTTCAAGTCCGCACGCACCTGGTCCTTGGGGGAGACCGCCTGGGGCTGCGCCAGAGCCGGGGTCTGCGCCGAAGCCGTAAGCACCGTGCACAGGGCCGTGAGCCAGATCGCAACTCGCTTCATGGGTCCTCCTCCTCTCCGATCGGCAGGCCGGTGGGGCCTGCCCCGCACTGGTGCGGTGTGGCCATGGTAAGGCCATCCGGGAGGAAGGACAAGGGAGTGCTGGCGCTTTTCGCCAACGGCTGAATGTGTAGCTGTTAACATGCAGGATGCGAAGCGAAACGCGCCTAACAGGAGGAAACATATGTTCTTTTCAAGGGGGCGAGGGTGGGTGCATCCGGAACTGGCCGCACTCTACCAGGGGGACCAGAGGGATCGCATGGACTTGCCGGCCGCCCCCACAGCGCCTGCAGGCGATGGCCGAGCATTGCAGTAACGGTCAGGCAAGTGATGTGGCATAGTCCGACCGCCGTCTCTGGCTTGAGGCGGCAACATGGCTCCCGCGGGCACCCCCCGTGGGTGCCCGTCACCGTTATGCCCCTTCCCGACACAGATGAACCAGGCAGCTAACGGATCACCCGGAGCCGGTCCGCCATCGCGTCCGCAGCATCCGCTTACCCAACTCGCGCCGCGAGAATCTCCTGTGCCAGCGCCAGCTGCTTCTCCACCTCGGCGGGGGCGGTGCCGCCCTGCGAGGTCCGCAGGTTGACGCAGGTCTCGGGGGCGATGGCCTCGTAGATGTCCTCCTCGAACAGCGCCGAGAACCCCTTGAACTCCGCCAAGGTGCAGTCGGCCAGGTACTTGCCCCGTTCGATGCAGTAGAGCACGGCGCGGCCCACCACCTCGTGGGCCTCCCGGAAGGGCATACCCTTCTTCGCCAGGTAGTCGGCCATGTCGGTGGCGTTGGAAAAGTCCTGCCGCACCGCCTGGGCCATCCGCTCCCGGTTGAACCTGACCGTTGCCAGCATGCCCGTCATCACCGTCAGGCAGGCCTTCAGCGTGTCCACGGCGTCGAAGAGCCGCTCCTTGTCTTCCTGCAGATCGCTGTGGTAGGTGAGGGGGATCCCCTTGAGCACCGTCAGCAGCGCCATCAGGTCGCCATAGACCCGGCCGGTCTTTCCCCGCACGATCTCGGCGACGTCGGGGTTCTTCTTCTGCGGCATGATCGACGAACCGGTGGCGTAGGCGTCGTCCATCTCCACGAAGCCGAACTCGGTGGAGGACCAGTTGACCATCTCCTCGGCCAGCCGGGAGAGGTGCATCTGGCAGATGGCCGCGGCGGCCACGAACTCAATGACGAAGTCCCGGTCGCTCACCGCGTCCATCGAGTTCGGGTAGACGCCGGCGAAGCCCAACTCCGCCGCCGTGAACTCCCGGTCGATGGGGAAGGTGGTGCCGGCCATCGCCCCGGCGCCCAGGGGCGAGATGTCAGCCCGCTTCAGCGCGTCAGCCAGCCGCCCGTAGTCGCGCTCCAGCATCCAAAAGTAGGCCATCAGGTGGTGCGAGAGCAGGATCGGCTGCGCACGCTGCAGGTGAGTGTACCCGGGCATGATGACGCCCATCTGCTCCCGGGCCCGGTCCAGCAGGGTCCCCTGCAGGTCACTGATCAACCGCTGCACCGCGGCGATCTCGTCCTTCACCCACAGGTGCACGTCCGTGACCACCTGGTCGTTGCGGCTGCGGGCCGTGTGCAGCCGACCGCCCGCCGGGCCGATCTTCTCAATCAGCCGCTTCTCAATGTTCAGGTGGATGTCCTCGAACTCCTGACGGAAGGGGAACTGCCCCGCCTCGATCTCGGCCTCGATCTCCCGCAGCCCCTGCTCGATGAGGGCCGCGTCCTCCGTCGGGATGATCCCCTGCCTGCCCAGCATGCGGGCATGTGCGATCGAGCCCCGGATGTCCTGCCGGTACAGCCGGCGGTCGAAGGCGAGCGAGGAGGTGAACCCCTCGGCGGTCTTGTCGGCGGACTTGGTGAAACGCCCTCCCCAGAGCTTGGTCATGATACGCGGCCCCCTCACAATGCTAGGTCTGCATGATTATACTACTTAGCGCATAATCATTCAACCTGCGTCGCAGAGAACCGGCCGGGCATCCAGCGCCCGGCCGGTGCGGCATCTCTCGTTCGGCAGCGCACAGCGAGGGCTCGCCGCCCCATACCGGGGCAGCACCGCTCAGCGCACACCCGAGGCGGTAACGGTGAACCCGCCCTGCCGTTCGACGACGACCCGCCGAACTGGGCCGGCCCCGCCGGCCGCATCCGACACGGACATCCCGTCGATGACCAGGTCGCCCTCGAAGCCGTGCAGCAGCAGCTCCACCCGCTGCCACGGCGGCGTGTACCCGCCCTCGGGCAGGCCCACGGTCACCCGCCCCTCCTCCACCGTGATCCGGGTGCGGGCACAGATGCCCCGCTGATAGCCGTACCCCTCGCCCTCGTCTTCGTACAGCGTGAAACCGCCGTCGCCGGCGCAGACGTGCAGGGTCAGCGTCTCCATGGGCACGGCGCCGGTATGGCTCATCTCCGGACCCATGGGCAGCGCTGCGCCGGCCCGCACGTAGAGCGGAATCACGTCGAGCGGCGCCTCGGCCACGATGTACTGCGCGCCCTCGTGACGCTGTCCGGTCCAGAAGTCGTACCAGGTGCCGGCAGGCAGGTAGACCAGCCGCCGGGTCACGCCAGGCTGGTAGACCGGCGCCGCCAGGAGATCGCGCCCGACCAGCACCTGGTCGGAGATGTGGTACGTCTCCGGGTCCTTCTGGTACTCCAGCACCAGCGGCCGCATCACGGGAAGCCCCGTGCGGGAGGCCTCCTCCATCAGCGTGTACAGGTAGGGCAGCAGCCGGTAGCGCAGCCGGATGTACTTGCGGCAGATCGCCTCCACCGCGGGGCCGAAGGACCAGGGCTCCTGATCGCGGGTGCCCCAGGCGGTGTGCATGCGGAAGAAGGGCGTGAGCGCACCCAGGGCGATCCAGCGGGCCAGCAGCTCTCCGGTGGCGTTGGCGCTGAACCCGCCGATGTCAGTGCCGACGAAGGGCACGCCGGAGAGCCCCATGCCCCCGCACATGGTCATGTGGGCCACGATGTGCTCCCACCAGGAGTGGTTGTCGCCCATCCAGACGGCAGCGTACCGCTGAATGCCGGCGAAGCCCGACCGGGTGAGGATGAAGGGCCGCAGGGCGGGCCGGTGCCGCTTCCACCCCTCGTAGGTGGCCCGGGCCATGTTGAAGCCGTAGAGGTTGTGCACCGCCGCGTGAGAGAACCGCTCCCCGGGCTCGCCCTGGATGGCGTCGTGGGGCAGGGTCTTCTCGCCCGAGTTGTTTCCCACCCAGTTGGCGGGCTCGTTCATGTCGTTCCACACGCCGGAGACGCCCTTCTCGTAGTACGCCTCACGGTAGAGGTCACCCCACCAGGCGCGCACGGACGCCCGCTGGAAGTCGGGGAAAACGGCGGCCCCCGGCCATACCTCGCCCACGGTCAGCGAGCCGTCGGGCTGGGTGATGAAGTAGCCCCGCTCCACGCCCTCGCGGTAGACCGGGTACTGCTCATCCTGCTTCACGCCCGGGTCGACGATCGTAACCACCCGGAAGCCTGCTTGGCCCAGGTCGGCGATGAGCCCCTCCGGGTCGGGGAAGCGCTCACGGTCCCAGGTGAAGACGCGGTAGCCATCCATGTAATCGATGTCCAACCAGATGGCGTCGCAGGGGATATCCCGCTCCCGGAAGCCCCTGGCCACCTCCCGCACCTTCGCCTCGGGAAAGTAGGACCAGCGGCACTGGTGGAAGCCCAGCGACCAGATCGGGGGCAGCTCCATCCGCCCGGTGAGCTCGGTGTAGCGCCGGATGATGTCTGCCATGCGGGGGCCTGCGAACACGTAGGCATCAAAAACCGGGCTGAGCACCTCGACCGTGTAGGTATCGGCCGGGTCCAGGGAGCCCATGTCGAAGATCGAGCGCGCCCCGCTGTCCACGAAGAGCCCGTGGGCCCGTCCGTCCCTCAGGGCGATGAAGAAGGGGATGGACTGGTAAAGCGGATCGGCGGTGGGGGTGTGGTTGCCCTCGTCTGCGGCCCACATCTCCATGCGCCGGCCCCGCTTGTCCAGGTACCCTGTCTTCTCGCCAAAGCCGTAGTAGTGCTCGTCGGCGGGCATGGTGCGCCGCAGGATCACCCGACTGGAGGCCGCCAGGATCGCCTCGTCCTGTGCGAAGAGGCGGTCGTCCTCGTACCACAGGAGGCGAAGCGGATCCAGGGCGATCTCCACGCGCACGCGCCCGGTGGAGAGGATGAGCCCGCCCGGCCGCTCGCTCACTTCTGGCGCAGCGGGATACCGGTTCCAGACAACGGCGCCTGTCGCGGGCGCCGACGCGCCGCCCGCCGCCACACGGAACCGGACCAGATCGTCGGCCAGCGGGGTGAGCGTCACCGTGGCGGTGGGAAAGCGAAGGACGAGGTCGTGTGCGGTGGTGTGCCACTCCGTTACCCGTTCCAGTTGCGGCATGGAGCAACCCCCTCTACATCCCCCTGATCTCAGGCCCACTCCCCGTACGTGCGCAGCCGAAGCCCGCGCTCCAGCTTGGACTGCGAAGAGGGGAGCAGGCGGCCGTCGAACAGGCGCTGCAGGTCCGCCTCCAGGGCGCGGAGCACGGCCACGTCAGACATCTCCGGCGCGGCCTCGATCTCGATATCGTAGTAGGGTTCGGGAGCGAGGCCGGGGTAGGTCACGCGGTCCAGGGTGAGGGTGGCGACCTGGCCGACGCTGCGCGCCAGTCGCTCGGTATGTACGTCCAGCACCGGCAGCAGAGGGCCGGCGGGCCGCCCCGCGGCGAAGGCGGCAAAGGGAACGCGCACGGGCCCGATCAGCAGCCGGATCTGGTCGAGCAACCGCGTGAGGTTCTCGGGATCCAGCGGGACCTCGAACTCGGACCGGGCGGCGAGGGCCCCCACCTGCTCCCGGGTCACCTTGAGGGTGACAAGGGTCAGGCCGTTCTCATGACGCAGCCGCAGGCAGGAACGGGCCGCAGCCAGCGCACCCTGGTCGGTGTCGAAGTACGTGTCCCTCAGCTGGATGGTGCGAACCGGCCCCAACTCATATCCGGCCAGCCGCTCCTCCTCCGCCAGCCGGGCGAACACCGCCGCCGGACCGCCGGCCACGGTTGGAGGCACCTGCAGCTTGATCTCCACTTCCACGACGGTCACCTTCCTGCACGGGGCCTACGGGCAGGCTGCCCTTTCCGATCCGGAATCTGCCTTCAGCTCGACCCCTTCCAGACGCCAACTCCGCCAGGGGCCGCCGCGCAGCGGCGCGGCTGGCCCCTCCGGCGGCTGGCAGCCGCGCGCCAGCCACGCCCGCAGGACCGCAAGGTTCCCCGGAGCGGTCTGAATCACCGTCCAGCGGTGGCCGCAAGTGCACGCGCCCGACACCACGGCCCAGCGGCCGTCGTTGTCCAGCGTCTGGTAGAGTTCCTCGTTGGTCCGCCCACAGCGCCGGCAGACAGTCACAGCCAGTGTTGCCATTCAGGTCATGTCCTTCTGCATTGAATTAGACAGCAGATTCGGAGGACAACCTGTGAATACCTTGTGAACACCCTGTGGGCAGCCACAAAGTAAGGCAACCTACACGAACTCCTCCCACACCACGTTGCCCAGCCTCAGGCCCCGCACCGTGAGCCGCAGGCTCCCCTCGCCCCACTCGACCAGCCCCTGCGCTGCGAGTCGATCCACGATCGGGCCGTACACGTCGCGGATCCCCACGCCAAACCGGGCCCGGAACCGGGCGTCCGCGATCCCCTCCACCAGCCGGAGACCCATGAACATCGTCTCCGCCATCTCGCCCTGCCGCTCGATCGCCTCCCCTGCCTCCACGGGAAGCTCGCCCCGCTCCAGGGCGCGCCGGTAGGCGCCCGGGTGTTTCAGGTTCCAGAAGCGGTACTGCTGGCCGGGCTGACCCGGCGCCGTTTCGACTGCGGCGCCACCCTGCACGCGGGAGGCGCTGAGGCCCGGACGGGGAGCCCCCAGGTTGCCGAGGGGCGCCGCCAGCCGCAGGAAGGAGTGGGCGCCGCAGCCGAGCCCCAGGTAATGCTCGTTCCGCCAGTAGATGAGGTTGTGCCGGCACCGAAAACCGGGGCGGGCGTAGTTGGAGACCTCGTACTGACTGAAACCGGCGGCCTCCAGCATCGCCTTCCCCTCGGCGAACATCACCTCCTCCGCCTCCTCGGGCGGCAGGCTGAGCCGGCCCTCCTGCCACTCCCGGAAGAAAGGGGTGCCCTCCTCCACAATGAGGCTGTAGGCACTGATGTGCGCGGGCCCCAGCGAGAGCGCCCAGGAGACGGTGTCGCGGAAGTCGTGCGGGGTCTGGCCGGGGAGCCCGTACATCAGGTCGAGGTTGATGTTGCTGAAGCCGGCCTGCCGGGCGGCCGCAACCGCTTCCTCCACCTGCCCGGCGGTGTGGATGCGGCCCAGCCGCTGCAGCAGGTGCGGCTGCCGGGCCTGGGCGCCGAAGGAGATGCGGTTGGCCCCAGCGGCGCGGATCGTGTGGAGTTTCTCCCCCTCCACGTCCACGGTGCCGGGGTTGGCCTCCACCGTCACCTCGGCGTCGGGCGCGAGGGTGAACCGCCGGCGGACCCCCGTGAGCACGCGGGCCAGCTGCGGCCCCTCCAGCAGCGTCGGCGTGCCCCCGCCCACGAAAACGGTGGCCACCTGTTCGTCCGCCAGCTCGGGACGCGCCGCCCAGAGGTCCATCTCGGCCAGCAGCGCGTCCACGTAGCGCGCCTGCTCGTCCCGGTCAGAACCCGCATGGCTGTTGAAGTCGCAGTAGCCGCACTTGTGCTGGCAGTACGGGATGTGGACGTAGAGCCCGATGGGCAAGGCCATGCCCTCCCAATACAGCGGCCGGGCCCTCTGGAGCCCGGCCGGCAGATCTAGTCGTCGTCAGCGTCGGTGGAGAGCACCGCCATGAAGGCCTCCTGCGGAATCTCGACGGAGCCGACCGCCTTCATCCGCTTCTTGCCCTCCTTCTGCTTCTCCAGCAGCTTGCGTTTGCGGGTCACGTCGCCGCCGTAGCATTTGGCGAGCACGTCCTTGCGAAGCGGGGCGATGTTCTCGCGCGCCAGGATCTTGTTTCCAATGGCGGCCTGGATGGGCACCTCAAACAGCTGCCGCGGGATCAGCTTGCGCAGGCGGGTCACCAGCGAGCGGCCCAGCTTCTGCGCCTTGTCGCGGTGGACGATGCACGAGAGGGCATCCACGGGATCGCCGTTGATCAGGATGTCCATCTTCACCATGTCGGCCGGCTCGTATCCGGTGACCTCATAGTCGAAGCTGGCGTAGCCCCGGGAGCGGGTCTTCAGTTGGTCAAAGAAGTCGTACATGATCTCGGACAGCGGTAGCTTGTAGTGCAGGTTGACCCGCTTCTCGTTCAGGTACTCCATGTTGATGAAGGTGCCGCGCCGGTCCTGACACAGCTCCATCAGCGGGCCGACGAACTCGGACGGCGTGATGATCGATGCCCTGACCACAGGCTCCTCCACCGTCTCAATCGACGACGGGTCGGGCCAGGCGGCCGGGTTCTCGATCATCACCTGCCCGCCGCCGGTCAGGTTGACGCGGTAGACCACGTTGGGGGCGGTGGTGATCAGGTTCAGGTCGAACTCGCGCTCCAGCCGCTCCTGGATCACGTCCATGTGCAGGAGGCCGAGGAAGCCGCAGCGGAAACCGAACCCGAGCGCCTCCGACGTCTCGGGCTCGAAGGAAAGGGAGGCGTCATTGAGTTGCAGCTTCTCCAGGGCATCGCGCAAACGGCCGTAGTCGTTGGACTCCACGGGGTAGAGGCCCGTGAAGACCATGGGCGTCGCCTTCCGGTAGCCGGGCATGGGCTCGCGGGCCGGGGTGTCGGCCAGCGTGATCGTGTCGCCCACCCGGACGTTTTTGACCTCCCGGATGGCGGCGGCCAGGGCCCCCACCTCGCCGGCGCGGAGCTCGTCCACCGGAGTGAGGCCTGGCCGGAAGACGTAGAGGTCATCCACGACGAACTCCTTGCCGGTAGCCATGAACCGGATGCGACCGCCCTTCCGGACGGTGCCGTCGAACACGCGGAAGTAGGTCACGACGCCCTTATACGAGTCGTAGTACGAGTCGTAGATCAGCGCGCGCAGAGGCGCCCGCTCGTCGCCCTGCGGCGGCGGGACGAAGTTGACCACGGCCTCGAGGATCTCCTTCATCCCGATGCCCGTCTTGGCCGACGCCATGATCGCAATGGAGGTGTCGAGGCCGATGACCTCCTCGATCTCCTGCTTCACCTTCTCCGGCTCGGCCGAGGGCAGGTCGATCTTGTTGATCACCGGGATGATCTCGAGGTCGTGCTCAAGGGCCATATACACGTTGGCAAGGGTCTGCGCCTCGATGCCCTGTGACGCGTCCACGACCAACAGGGCGCCCTCGCAGGCGGCCAGTGCGCGGGAGACCTCGTACGTGAAGTCAACGTGCCCTGGCGTGTCGATGAGGTTGAGGACGTAGTGCTCGCCATCGTCGGCCGTGTAGTCCATGCGCACGGACTGCGCCTTGATGGTGATTCCCCGCTCCCGCTCCAGGTCCATGGTGTCCAGGACCTGATCTTCCATCTCCCGCTTGGTCAACACCCCGGTGAACTCGATCAGGCGGTCGGCCAGGGTGGACTTGCCGTGGTCGATGTGAGCGATGATGCAGAAGTTGCGGATGTGCTTCTGGTCGACCATGCTCTCTTCTTAATGCCCCCCAGAACAGGCTTCAGAGTATTATATCACCACCTGTGCGGGGGGCACAACGCTTCAGGGGGCCCCGGGGTACTCCCCGGCCCGCAGCAGATCTGCCAGGGCGTCGGCCACGTGGTGCACGGCGCGTGCCGCCTCGTCGAACGTGTTCAGCGCGTTGCCGATCTCCAGGAGGATCGCCCCGGGGAGAAGGTCCTGGTTGTAGCGGGCCTGCGGGGTGAGCGTGGGCAAGGTGATGCCCGGGTTGGCCTCCTCCATCTTCGCCATCAGCGCCTCGCAGAAGGCCAGGTTCTCCTGCCAGTGGGTCAGGTCGTCCCGTGCGCCGACGACGCACCGCACCCGAGCCACGGGCAGCCCGTCGACGTACGTGGTGGAGTCGAGGTCCAGGTTGCCGTCCCGGTGCAGGTCCAGCAGCACCCTGACCGTGGGGGCCTCCCGCATGATCTGCTGCGCAGTGGCCCGGGACGACTGGTAAGCGTAGTCGTAGCCCAGCTCCTGGTGCCGGAACGGAGCGTGGACCGTGGTCACGCCAAGGTCCCGCAGCCTGTGGGCCAGGATCTCGCCGATATCCACGATGGTGGGTTTGCTGTGGTCGTAGGATGCGATCTGCACCAGGTCCTGGTCGGTGCTGACGGCCAGGTCGGGGAACTCCGAGATGTACGCCTCATAGTCGTGCGTGTGGTAGATGCCCACCAGCGGCAAACCCCCGTTCACCACCGCCGGCCGCGAAGCAGGATCCTGCGGTGCGCTCTGCACCGGCGCCGCCGGGAGCGCCTCGGGGCCGGGGCTCTCACCCGTCGGTATCTCCGGCTCCGGTGCAACCGCCCAGGCGGGCTCCGCCTGCGGGCGCAGGAACGGCAGGGCCGCCTGGAACAGCGTCTGCGGGCGCTGCTGCCCCTGGCCTGTCCACCAGATCCGCAGGTCGCGCCTCCCCTCGGCCGCAGACCCGCCGGAGAGAGCGAATGCGGGCAGGGCCGTTCGCAGCATCCGCTGTGCGGCGGGCAGCCCGGGGCGGAAGAACTGCAGCCAGAGGGGCAGGGGCACCCTCTCCGCTTCATGCGCCCCGGGGAAGGCCGTGGGAGCGGTCATCGCCGGTACGGTGCCGGCCGCCGGAGGCTGACGGTTCACCAGCAGGCCGATCATGGCCGTGAGCACGAGCACATAGGCGACCAGAAGCGGCCTCGCCGTCCAGAGGTTGCGGTCGATGGGACTCACCTCGCCTGCACGGAATCGCGCCTATCCATGTGTACGGGCGGGGCATCCACGTTATGACAAGCGTGGGACAAGCAAGAACCCCCGACCCGGAAGGGGTCGGGGGCGCCGGCCGCAGTGTTACTTAACGTCTACGATCTCGAACTTGATGGTCCCAATGGGCGCCTGAACCTCGACAACATCACCCTTGACCTTGCCGATGATTGCCTGGCCGACGGGGGACTCGTTAGAGATCTTGTTCTTGGACGGATCCGCCTCCACGGTGCCCACGATGGTGTACTCGACCACATCGCCGAACTCCAGGTCCTTCAGCACCACCGTGGAACCGAGCCGGATGGTGCCGGCCGCGGCGCCGGCCTCCTCCTCGTCCAGCACCACCGCGTTGCGGAGCATGTTCTCCAGCGTGGTGATGCGTCCCTCGACGAAGGCCTGCTCGTTGCGGGCATCGTCGTACTCGGAGTTCTCGGAGAGGTCGCCGTACGACCGGGCCTCCTTCAGGCGCTCCGCCACCTCTTTACGCTTAACGTTACGCAGGTAATCCAGCTCCTCCTGGAGCTTCTGCAGACCTTCAGGTGACAACACAACGGGCTTGTTATCTTCCATCTGCCATTCTCCTCACGATACACCAGATTGCCGCTACTCCGGACCACCGGGGCAAAAAAGAAGACCCAAGCAGACCACTTTGCCCGCTGGTATCGGGTGCTATTGTACATCCGGCGTGGACCAGAATCAAGCGATTTGTCTGTTCTAGTCGACAGGGCGGCCGGAGAGCTTCCCCTTCAGCCGCAACTCCAGCATCTCCACAGCCTCGCCGTAAAATGTGGCCGGTTTCTGCTCCGGCACGTACAGGGTTGCCTGCCATCCCCCGAAGAAGCCGGAGACGACGAAATGGTACCCGGGCCCCCGAACGGTGACCGCCGCGTCATCCTCGCTCCCCGGCTCGACCGTGCAGTTCATCCGCCGCGCCAGTTCCGTGGCAACCTCCTGCAGCGTCATCGGATGTGGGTCCCTCCCCTCTGGGAAGACGGAATGATGCAAATAGATTACCACAGCGCAGCGGCCCGGTACAGGTGTGGAATGCAACCGCTACTTCTCCGGGTTGAGGCGGAATGCCCCCATGCGGTACCACCAGTCCTCCGGCTCGAGCCCGAGCCTCCAGACGGCGATCCCCTTCAGATTATACTGATAGGCGAGGCGGAGTTTGGCATCCAGGCTGCGCTCGTCCGGATACCAGGCGATGCGCGGACCCTCGTCGGTGTGGAACACCATCTTGTTCTCCCCGGCGACCGGGTCCCACTGTACCTCGGCGCCGAAGTCTGTGGCGCGGCGCTCCATGCGCCCGGGTCCGTAAGCCGCGTTGGACTCTGTTCCCAGCTCCGGGTCCAACGCCCACTCGTACCCATAGAGCGGCACGCCCAGCACGATCTTCTGCGACGGCATGACGCCCGTGGCATAGCGGATCACCCGCTCCACCCAGCCGAGGGAGGCGACAGGACCGGGCTCGCCGCCGAGCCAGTGCTCGTCGTAGGCCATGATGTAGAACTGGTCGACGACCTGGCCGATGGCCTCATAATCCGTCGCGCCGCCCCATCCCGTGGCGCTGTCGGACGTCTTGGCGGCGGCAGCCACCGAGAGCGTGAGTCCAAGCGGCTCCAGCCGCCCTTTCAGCCGCCGGAGAAACTCCGTGTAGGCCTCGCGGTCTTCAGCAGGGATGTTCTCGAAGTCGATCTGAATGCCGGCCACGCCCAGCCGCTCAGCCTCGGTCAGCATTGCGGCGATGGCCCGCTCCTGCACCTGCGGGTCGGTGAGAATGATGTGCGCCAGGTCGGGGTCGAAGCCCCCGTCGCCGAAGTTGCCGAACAGCAGCACGCGCTTCTGCTGCCCGGTGACGCCGCGGATCAGCTCCTGATCCTTCCCGACGGCGTTGCCGTCCCAGTCGAACCCGTAGCCGAAGATGATCACCTGGTCCATATGCGGCGCGTTCAGCCGCACCGACTCCAGCGAGTCAGAGTCGTAATCCACATAGTACCCGGTGATCCAGAATCCATCCCCCGGCGCTGAGGTGTCCAGCGGCCGGTTCAGATGCGCCCGCAGCCACAGCGGGTCAAAGGGCGAGTGCGGGGCCGTGCGCTGCCCCAGATAGAACCCGCCGACGCCGGCGGCCACCCCGACCAGAACGGACGCCAGCAGCACCCTGGCGGTGCGCCTCCGGGGCCTGGGGGGCGGCGTCGAAACCTTGCGTCCGGCGTCTGCATAGGACAAGCGGCATCACTCCAGCGCAGTTGGGCCCGCGGTGCGACCGCAGGCCGTTTGCTGTTAGGACGATGCCACGGCGAGAAAGGTTCGGACATGGAATGACCCCCCCTGCAGACCAGCAAGGGGGGCTGCCCGTGGAAACCGGCCCGGTCAGCGCAGCTGGGTGGGAACGACGGCGTCGGCGATCCCAATGATGAAAGCGGCGATCAGCGCCCCCCACCAGGTCACGACGAGCCACCCCGGGAAGAGCCAGCCTGTGAGGTAGATGATGACCGCAGCGGAGACGAACCCTGCCACGCCCCGTCCGGCGGGCGACGCCCCCCGGCCCAGTACCGCCTGTGCAGCCCAGCCGAGGGCAGCGATGACCAGCGAGGAGAAGAGCGCTGCCCAGAAGCCGTTCACCTGAAAGCCCGGCGTCAGCCAGCTCACCACCACCAGCACCAGCGCCGATATGACAAAGCGCACAATCGCACCCAGCACAGCCCGGTTCACCTCCTTCTTCCTGGCCTGTAGTCTGGGCGCGCGACAAAACCGATATTCACGGCGGGATCTCCCTTGCGTACCAGTAACTCGCGTGGTAGAATACCGACGTTGGAGGTGAGGAATTGGCTAACACGAAGTCCGCGAAGAAGCGTGCCCTGACCGCCGCTAAGCGCACGGTGCGCAATAAGATGGTCAAGTCCAGCCTCCGGACGGCAGTTCGCAAGTACCGGGAGGCTGTTGGCACTGAGAACGCGCAGGTTCTGCTGAACCAGGCCTTCTCGGCGCTCGATCGGGCCGCTACCAAGGGTGTCATTCACAAGAACACCGCAGCCCGCAAGAAGGCTCGTCTCGCCAAGAAGCTGGCCGCGGTTGCCAACGGCTGAACGATCAACTTTACACACGCGTAAGAGGCCCCAACCGCACCGGAAGCGGTTGGGGCTCCTTCGTTGCTGCACCTCACTCGCCCATGAGCTCGATGACCACGGTCTCCAGCGTCAGGCGCGGATCGAACCCGGACTTCATCGCCAGATCGGCCTCCAGCAGCCGCTCCAGCGCGCGGCAGATCTGACTGCGCGGCACCGTCGCCGCGTGCTCTGCCAGTTTGCCGTACGCGTAGGGGTGCATGTGCGCCTGGGCGGCCGCGTCCCGCCTGGCGACCCCGCGCGCTTCGAGCGCCTTCACCAGGAGGAGCTGCCTGAACCGGTTGGTCAGGGCGACGAGCAGCTGCAGAGGGTGGTCCACCTGGCGCAGCAGCCTGTCCAGCAGGGCAACCGCCCGCGCGCGGTCTTTGTGGAGCACCGCGTCGGTCAGGCGGAAAATCTCCGTTTCAGCCACGCTGGTCACCATCTGCTCCACGTCGCGCACCTGGATCTCGCGGGCCTTGCCCGCGTACAGCACGAGCTTCTCCAGCTCGCCGTCGAGCAGCCGCAGGTCGGTGCCGACGCGCTCCACCAGCAGACCGGCCGCCCGCCCGTTCAGGTGCTTGCCCCGGGACTCCGCCCGGTTCTGGACCCACATCACGGCGTCCTCCGGCTTCAGCGGCTGGCACTCCACGGCCGCCCCCGCAGCGGCGAGCGCCTTCGTCACCTTCCGCCGCGCGTCCACGGTGCCCGCGATAAACAGCAGAACGGTGGATGGCGCCGGCGCCTTCAGGTAGTCCAAGAGTGCGGCGTCTCCGCCCCCCGCCGATGCCTCCCCGCCGCCTGAGGACCCTTCCCCGCCCTCCGCCGGCGCATCCTTGTCTGCCGCACCCTTGCGCCGCGGCACGATCGCCGGGCACTCCTTCACCACCACGAGCCGGCGCTCGGCGAAGAAGGGCTGTGTCTGGGCCAGGCTCAAGGCCTGAGCGACCTGGTCCGGGCCGGGGTCGAGCACGTGGTAGTTGAAGTCCGCCGACTCTGGCCGCACCACCGCAGCGCGCAGGGCGCGGTGCACCTCCTCGATGAGGAACGGCTCGCCCCCGTGAACGAGGTAGACCGGCCGGATCCGGCCCTGGCCGATCTCGGTCAGCGCTTCATGGTAATGCAACGCAGCGCCACTCCCTCAGCATCGTCTGATTGCAGGGATTCGGGACTCTGCGCCGACCTCCCTGCAGGAGCACTGCGGCCCCGGATGGAATCTATCTGCACCCGTTGTCCACAAGGAGGCGATCGCGTGCGGCGCGGTCCTGCCGTACTGCTGCTCATCTGCCTGCTCTTCGGCGCGGCCTACGGCGCATGGCGGTCCGCGCTGGAAGGCGCCACCCTGCTGAACCACTTCCAGCCGGCAGCGGCCGCCACACAGCGGCCCGCCGCGGGATCTGCCCCGCTGGCCGAACGGGTCGTGGTCTTCATCATCGACGGCCTGCGCATCGAGGACTCGCATCGGCTGCCGTCGGTGGACTGGCTGCGCCACCGCGGCGCAGGCTATCGGCTGGTGTCCGAGGGGTTCGGCGGCCGGGGGCCGCTCATGGCCAGCCTGCTGACCGGCGCGCCGCCTACCCATCACGGCGTGCTGGAGGGGGACGCAGAGTCTGAGCCGGCGACCGATGACCTGCTGCAGGCCGCCGCACGTGTCCAGGTGCCGGCAAGCAGGTCTGGCGGCCAGAGACTTGACGCCCCCGCGGTGGCGGCGATGCTCGGGCCCGGCGGCCCCCGCCTGGCGGTCATCGAGGCCGGCGAACTGGCGGGCGGACGGACAACTACTGCGCTGGCAGACCTGGATGCACACCTGGTCGCCCTGTTCGATCTGATCGACTGGCGGAACACCGCCGTGGTGCTGCTCGGCACCGCCGACGCGGCCGCCGGCCTGCCGTCGTCGCTGCCGCTCGTGCTGGCCGGCAGCGGTGTGCTCGCCGGCGCAGGCGGCGACGCCAGCCTCTACGACTTCGCACCGACGGTGGCCGCCCTGACCGGCCTGCCCACGCCCGTGGCGGCACACGGGAGGCCCATCCTCAGCGCCCTGGCCATCGAGGGCCGGCCCCTGGATGCCGTGATGCAGGTTCATATGGAGTCCCGGCGGGCCTTCGCCGCTGCGGCCCTGGCCGCGTACGGCTCCCCGGCGGAGGTGCCGTCTCCGCCCACCACGGCGATCGAGGCCGAGGATTACCTGAGCCGCCTGGAGCGGCTTGTCTCGGATGCCCGCCAGGACTGGCTCGCTGCGGGCGTCAAGACGCGGCTGCCGTACCTGGGTCCGGGGCTGCTGATCCTCCTGCTCTATCTTCTGCTGCTCTACCGGAGCCGCCCGGGCGGGGCTGCGTTCCGGGCGCACGTGGCGTACGCCGCCCTCTTCACGCTCCTGTTCCTCGCCCTGGGCGGCGCCCGCATCATCACCGGGTCGCTGGCCGGCCGCTCCTGGACGGAGTGGGCCTACCTCCTGGGCGCCGCTTCGGCCGTCGCAGCGCTGCTCTCGGCGGTCGTGGCGGGCTTCGTCCTCTCGCGCCGGGAGTACCGCCAGGCGCGCTACCTCGCAGCCGGAGGCCTGCATGCGGCCCTGGGCCTGGTCGCCCTGAACGCCCTGCCCGCCGGCGCCCTCGTGCTCCTCACCGGCTGGTCCTTCCCGGTGGCGCTGCCGCCGTTCGGCCTCTGGGCCGCGTTCTTCATCGCCGCTCTGCAGATCGTGGTCATCGGTGCGCTCGGACCGGTCTGGGCCTGGACCACCGTGCGCACCGCCCGGTTCGCCCGGCTCCGCTGGCCGCCCCGGGAGGTTGGCGACCCCGAGATCAACGCGGACAAGGTGGTCCGCCTCAAGGCCATCCGACGGGCCGACCGCCACCACCGCTGATCAGCAGATCCATGCAGTCTGGCGCCGCCCGGCCGGCGCCACCTTCACCATGCCCCCAGCCAGCGCCGGCCCCAGAGCCCCGGGGGCCGGCGCTCCGCGTCCTCCAGCCTTCCTGCGGCGCCCGCCGTCCAGACCCGCAGCCCATCCGTCCACAGCGTGATCGTGCCGTGCCGGTCGGTACGCCAGATCTCGGCGCCCACCGCACGGAGCCGCTCCAGCACCTCCTCGTGCGGGTGGCCGAACGGGTTTCCGTTGCCGGCGGAGATCACCGCCAGGTCAGGGGAGACGGCGCCCAGGAAGCGCGCGGTCGTCGAGAAGCGGGAGCCATGGTGCGCCACCTTGAGCACCTGGGCCGACAGGTCGTACCCCCGGTCCACCAGCCTCTCCTCGGCGTCCGCCTCCAGGTCGCAGGCCAGCAGGGCCGCCACCTGGCGGTACACGACCCGAAGGGCGACGCAGTTCGCGTTGTCGTCGGACCTGCTGCCCGCGATGGGCGCGTCAGGCGGGCCGAGCACCTGCAGCCGCACGCGCTCGCCCAGGGACAGCACCTCCCCCTCGTGTGCCTGTCGGACCGGCACGCCCAGCGCCTCCGCCGCCGCCAGGGCCCGTGCGTGGGAGGGCTCAGGCGCCGCCGGTGCGGCCACCAGCACCTGCCCCACAGGGACCGCGCGCAGCACAGCCTCAGCCCCGCCCACGTGGTCGACGTCCGGGTGCGTCAGCACCAGGTAGTCCAGCCGCCGCACCCCGGCCCGTCTCAGGTAGGGCACGACGACCTCGGCGCCCGCGTCGAACCCGCCGCCCGAACGCCCCTCGTACGCCACCCCCGCGTCCACGAGCGCCGACCGCCCGTCAGGCCCCCGCACCAGGATGGCGTCGCCCTGGCCCACATCGAGGAAGACCAGCTGGAGCCGGTCCGGTGGACCAGCCAGCGCCAGCTTCAGGGACAGGCCGGCCCCCAGCGCCGCCAGAAGGATGAGTGCCCCCGCGGCCCGCACGCCGGCAGGCACGGCGCACATGCGGTGCCAGCCCACCGCCAGCCGCCGGGCGAGTTCCCCGCGCAGTCCCGGCGACGCCGCCAGCAGCACCACGCCGTACCAGAGCAGCATCCCCCCGGCAGGCAGGGTCCCCACGGAGAGCTGCGCCAGCGGAAGGCTGCTCAGCGCCTTCACCGTGTAGATGAGCACGACCAGCGCGCACCGGCCCACCAGCCCCAGCAGCCAGATCGCCGGCGGCAGCAGGAGCCCCGCGGCCACCGCGGCCATTCCGAACGGTACCAGCCAGCCCACGATGAACACCACGAGCAGGTTGGCCACAGGGGCCACCGGCGAGATCACCCCGAATGCGTGCAGACTGAGAGGCTCCACCAGCGCCTGGGCGGCGAAGGTGACCGAGAGCCCTTCGGCCAGCCACCGGGCGGGGGCATCCGGCAGGAGGTGTGCCAGGCGCGGTGCCAGCCAGCGCTGAATCGGTCCGGACAGGATCAGGATGCCCAGGGTCGCTCCCACCGAGAGCTGAAAACCGAGGTCGAACAGCAGCCCTGGCAAGAACCCCAGCAGAATCGCACAGGCCGCGCCCAGGGTGTTGAGCGCGTCCCGCTCGCGGCCCATCACGTCGCCGGCCAGGACGAGGATGGCCATCAGCCCCGCCCGCAGCACGGAAGGGCTTGCGCCGGTGAGGAAGACGAAGAACAGGACGGCAGGGATGACCAGCGCCGAGGCAGCCGCGGAACCCAGTCCGGCCCGGCGGAGCAGCCAGTGCAGCGGCACCACCAGCAGTGCGACGTTGCCGCCGCTCACGGCCAGCAGGTGGAACACCCCTGTGGTGCGAAAGGCCGCCGCAACGTCGTCGGGCAGATCGGACCGGCTGCCGAAGAGCAGGCCGGCCATCAGCGCCGCCTGCCCTTCGGGCAGGGCCTCCCGGAGCACGCCCTCCAGGCGCAGCCTCACCGCCACGGCCGAACGCCGCAGCGGGTCCAGCGCCCCGGGGCCGAGGCGCTCCGCAGAACGGGCCTCCATCACCAGGTAGACCGACTGCCGGGCCAGGTAAGCGGCCTCGTCGAAGGCACCAGGGTGCCGCGGCCCCTTAGGGAGCGCCATGCGGCCCGATACGGCGACGCGCTCGCCGAAGGCGGGATGCGGCCCGCCGCGCTGGGTGACCCGCACCCTCCCCCGGGCGGGGGCGCCGGCGACGGTCTCGGCCGCCACGACGTAAGACACCCGGCCGGGCTGGCGCAGCTCAGGCTCACCCACAACCGTGCCGACCAGGCTGACGTTCTGCCCGGCCCACGCCGACAGGTTGCCCCTGCCGGCCGTCTGGACGTAGGCGTGGCGCAGAGCCCCGAAGGCGGCCAGGGCGGCCAGCAGCAGGGCAGCGCTGCGTCGTCCGGAGAGCAGCCCTCCGACCAGCGGGACGAGGGCAGCCGCGCAGAGGACGGGGTGCGGCCGGAGCCACTCCGCCGCTGCGATGCCCACAGCCAGGGCCAGTGCGACCCAGACCGCAGGACGAGACCGCACGTCCAGCCCTCCCTATACCCAATTTTTGTAAGTTCTTCTCCACTCCTCCCCTGATCCCTCCTGAAGGGATATCCCAAATGAGGCCTTTGGTCCATGGTCGGGCGGCCGGTGCCAATGTAGAATCAAAATAGGAATTGAGGTTCGGCGATGATTGTTCGAGCTTTCACGAACTAGACGGTGCCCCCGGGAGAGGAGGGGATGGTATGCTCTTTCAGGTAACCCCCGAGACCCACTCGCTGCTCTGCCTCCTGATCATGGCGGTGGCCTTCATCGTTGCCCAGTGCATTGCCGAGCCCGATCCGTCTCCCGCGCCCCGGCACCAGCGGCGGCCGGAGCCGTGCCGGCGGTCTCGCAGCCGTGCCCGTCTCCGGGTGATCCACACGCAGTAGTGGACCGTCACGTCCACCGACAGCCACCCGACGAAATGGGTGGCTGTTTATTTTTCGCGTTTACGGCCCCGACAATGAAGGAACCTATCCCCGGGGGGACGAATGATTGTGGCTGGCGTGTGGTCTCTGCCCAGGAGAGCAGAGAGAACACGCCCAAAATCTTGGCAAGAAAGGCGTGAGATCGCCACGAACAACATGGTTGAGTTTCGGGGCGTGTCGAAGACTTTCGATTCGACCGAAGCCCTCAACGATCTTACCCTGAATATTCGTCCGGGCGAGTTCCTTACGCTTCTTGGTCCCAGCGGGTGCGGGAAGACGACGACCCTCAGACTGCTGGCGGGCTTCGAAGAGCCCACCGCCGGCGAGATCTGGCTGGCGGGCAGACCTGTACAGGGACTCCCGGCTTACAAAAGACCCGTTAACACGGTCTTTCAGCACTATGCGCTCTTTCCCCACATGACCGTGTTTGATAACGTTGCGTTCGGCCTGCGCATGCAGAAGGTCGCCCCCGCCGAGATTCGGCGGCGGGTCGACGCGGCTCTGGAACTGGTGCGGCTCGGAGATCTCGGCAAACGCCGGCCTCAGGAACTCTCCGGGGGGCAGCAGCAGCGGGTTGCCCTTGCGCGCGCCCTCGTGATGGAGCCGAAGGTACTGCTGCTCGACGAGCCGCTCGGGGCGCTGGACCTGCAGCTCCGGCGGGCGATGCAGGTCGAACTGCGCCAGTTGCAGCGCCGCCTCGGGGCCACCTTCCTCTACGTGACCCACGACCAGGAGGAGGCGCTTGCCATGTCTGACCGCATCGCCGTGATGCGGGGCGGACGGGTCGAGCAGGTGGGGACCCCGGAGGAGGTCTACCTGCGTCCGGCCACCAAGTTTGTGGCGCAGTTCCTCGGCGAGGCCAACCTGCTGGAGGGCGAGGGCGCCGCCACAGGCCGTCTGCGCTGGGGCGACTACCACCTGGCGGTTGACCGCCATCTGCAGCCCGGGCGCACGACGGTCGCGCTCCGGCCCGAGCAGGTGCGCGTGCGCTGGCCGGGGTCGGCCGTTCCCGTCGGCCCGGCGGAGAACCGGTTGCACGGCATCGTGGCCGAACGGCTCTTTGTCGGCACCGGGACGCGCCTTGTGGTCGAGGTGGCCGGACGGCGGCTTGCGGCGCTGCTCCCGGCGGGCCCCGGCCCCGACCTCGGCGACCAGGTTGAACTCTGCTTCAGCGCCGAGCACTGCGTGGTGGTGGCACCATGAACAGGCGAGGCGGATGGGCCATGCTGGCCCCGACGATCTTGTGGCTGCTGGCCCTCGTGGCGGCGCCGCTGGTTCTCATGCTGTTGTACAGTTTCGCCGCCCGGATCTCACCCGACTCGCCGTGGCCCCAGGGCCTCACCCTGGAACACTACGCCCGACTGGCCGACCCGCTCTACCTGCGCATTTTCATCCGCTCCATCCTGCAGGCGGGCCTGGCCACATTCTTCTCACTGCTGCTGGGCTACCCGCTGGCGTATTACATCGCCCGGAGCCCGCTGCACAAGCGGGGGCGGCTGCTGCTCCTCGTGGTGATTCCGTTCTGGACGAACTTCCTGGTGCGCACCTACGCGCTCATGGTGCTGCTGCGGGCGCAGGGCGTCATCAACTCCATCCTGACCGCGACCGGGCTCATCTCTGAACCCCTCAACCTCCTCTACAACGAGGCTGCGGTGCAGGTGGGCCTGGTCTACACCCTGCTGCCCCTGCTGATCCTGCCCCTCTACTCCAACCTTGAGAAACTGGACGCACGGTTGATCTCCGCCGCCCAGGACCTCGGGGCGGGCCCGTTCGCCACGTTCTGGAACGTCACCTGGCCGCTGTCGCTCCCCGGTGTGCTCGTGGGCTGCATGATGGTGTTCATCTCGGCCTTCGGTATGTACCTGGTGCCCGACCTGATGGGCGGCGCCAAGTCCATCATGGTCGGCAACCTCATTCAGAACCAGTTCCTCCAGGCCCGCAACTGGCCCTTCGGCGCTGCAGTCGCCCTGGCACTTGCGGGAGTTGCGCTGGTCGTTGCGCTGCTGGTGCAGCGGGCCGGCGGTCTGGACGGCGGGGAGGTGAGGCGGTGAAAGGGAAGCGCGACTGGCTGAAGCTCCACGCAGTGCTGGTCTACGTGTTTCTCTACTTGCCGATCCTGATTCTCATCGTTCTCTCCTTCAACAGTTCTCGCACCAGCGCCGTGTGGAAGGGCTTCACCCTGAACTGGTACGTGAAGCTCTTTCAGAACCGCCTGCTGTGGGAGGCGGTGCAGAACAGCCTGATCATCGCCACCGCCACGGCGCTCATCGCCACCACACTGGGCACGGCGGCGGCCCTCTCCCTCCACAGGCGGCAGATTCGCGGCCGGCTCTGGGTGGAGGGGCTGCTCTACCTGCCATTGGTGTTGCCAGACATCGTGCTCGGCGTCGGGGCGCTGGTGCTCTTCACCGCACTGGGCGTCGGGCTCGGCCTGGGCACCATGCTGGCGGCCCACGTGGGCACGTCGATCTCCTATGTGGTCCTGGTGTTGAGAGCGCGGTTGGCCGACATGGACCAGCGCCTGGAGGAGGCCGCCCGCGACCTGGGCGCTACTCCGTGGCAGACGCTCTGGCACGTCACGCTGCCCCTGCTGGCGCCGGGTATCCTGGCCGCCGTGCTGCTCTCGTTCACGCTGTCTCTGGACGACTTCATCCTCTCGTTCTTCACCGCGGGTCCGGGCTCGACCACCCTGCCCCTGAGAATCTACGGGATGATGAAGACCGGCCTTACACCCGAGGTCAACGCCCTCTCCACCGTGATGGTGCTGGTAACGGGCATCGCGACCACCCTGTACCTGCGGCTGACACAGAACCGCATTTGACAACATAGTGGGAGGATGAGTGGAATGCGCAAGCGTGTGGGGCTTGCGGTCGCCGCTCTGCTCATGGCGACCGTAGCGCTGTCGGGGTGCTCTTCCGGAGGAAACACCGGCATGGCTGCCGATCTGCCGCGGCCCGAGCGGGATCCGAACGTGGACACGAGCCGGCTCTCCGCCGAGCTGAACGTCTTCACGTGGAGCGAGTACCTGCCCCAGTCGGTGATCAGCGAGTTCGAGGACCTGTACGGGGTACGGGTCAACTACGACACCTACTCCAGCAACGAGGAGATGCATGCCAAGCTCAAGGCCGGCGCCTCGGGCTACGACATCATCATCCCCGAGATCTACATGGTGAAGGTTCTGCGGCGTGAGGGGCTGCTTGAGACCATCGACCACGCGAACGTTCCCAACCTGGAGAACCTTGATGCGCGTTTCGTCGGACTCGAGCATGATCCGAACAACGACTACTCGGTGCCCTACGTGTGGGGAACGACGGGCATCGTGGTCAACACCGAGCGGATCAGCCCGGACCAGATTCAGTCATGGGACGACCTCTGGAACCCGGCCTTCGAGGGCAAGCTGGTCGTGCCGGACGACGCCCGTGAGATGGTGGGCATTGCACTGCGCACGGCAGGGCACGGGCTGAACACCACCGACCCGGCGGCCCTCCAGGCGGCCAAGGAGAAGCTGAAGGCGCTGAAGCCCAACGTGCGGGCCTACAACAGCGACAGTCCCAAGGACCTGCTCCTGGGCGGCGAGGTCTGGGGCGGCGTGGTCTGGAGCGGCGAGGCGGCCCTGGTGATGCGGGAGAGCGACAGCTACGAGTTCATCATCCCGCCCGAGGGCGTGACCATCTGGATCGACCACGTGGCCATCCCCAAGGACGCGCCGCACAAGTACACGGCCGAGGTCTTCATCAACTTCCTGCTGGATCCGCTGGTCAGCGCCCGCATCTCTGCGGAGTACCCCTACGGCAACCCGAACAAGGCGGCCATGCCGTACATCCCCGCGGAGGACCTGGCCAACAAGGCCATCAACCCGCCGTCCGAGTGGCTGGAAAAGGCAGAGTCGCTGGACGACCTGGGCGACGACATGAACCAGCTCTACGACCAGATCTGGACCGAAGTAAAGGGATAGCGCCGGACGGGGAGCGCGGAGCCGCTCCCCGTTCTTGTTCTCTGCCTGCGTGGCTCCGCGGGGCTTTGTGCATGAACCGATGGCGCCGGACGATGTGTCCTTCTCAAGGCAGGATCACGCTGGATGAGTTCCGAATGTTATTCGGATGATTCCGCACTCGCAAGGAGGGTGTGAAATGTCAACCCAGTCACCGGCCGCGCCCGACGACGTCCTGAAACCCCGGGACCTGGGCCAGATCCTGGACCAGAACTTCAAGGTCTTCGGCCGTTCGTGGCGCTCGCTGCTGCCGGTGGGGCTGATCACCGCCATCCCCGGACTGGTGGTGTCGCTCTTCGTGCTCTGGCTGTCGCCCGACCTGGAGTCGGGAGCCCTGAGCAATCCCCTTGTCCGCATCTTCGCTGCGGCCGAGTGGGGCGACTACTCGGGGCTGATCACGCTGGGCTGGGCGATGCTGATCGGCGTCATCGCACTTCTGCTCTTCTTCCCGCTCTATCAGGGCGCCCTGATCGACGTATCGGCGCGCGCCGTGCTCCACATGGAGCCGGTCCCCCTGGGCGAGTCGTTCCGAGTCGCCGCGGTCCGCTACTGGCCGATGCTGGGGGCCTGCGTACTCCTGGGCCTGATCTATGTCGTCGCGCTTCCCGCGCTGGTCCTGGCTGGCCTGGTGGTGCTGGCCTTCATCACGGTGCCGCTCGGCATGGCGGCGCTTGCGACGCTGACCGTCTTCTCGGGCCACGCGGTCATCATCGAGCAGCAGGGCCCGGCGGCCGCGATCGGCCGGGCGTTCAGGCTGGGCAAGAAGCGCTTCTGGCCCCTCCTGGGCACGGGCATCGTCTACTACCTGCTGAGTACCGTCCTCTCATACATCGTGGCCTTTCCCTTCAGCTTTGGCGCAGGCATAGCGGCGGCGGCCACCGAATCCGTCATCCCCCTGGCGCTGACAACGGTAGTCGAGGGGCTGCTGGGCGCCGTCGTCACCCCCTTCATGACCGTCGGCCTCACGCTGGTCTACTTCGACACCCGCATCCGCACGGAGGGTTATGACCTGGAGGTCATGGCCGGCCAGCAGGCGGCGGAGGCCGGTCCCGCCGAGTTGTGGCCATGAGGCGCGCCCTCGCCCTCCTCCTGCTCCTCCTCCTCTGGCTGCCGGCGGCGGTTCCGGCCGCGGCGGCCGCAGTCCCGGCCGATGCGTACCTGGAACAGCTGCAGGCGGCCGAAGGGCTGCTCGCCGAGGCCGAGCTCTCGCTGTCCCGGGGGGACGAGACTGCGGCCCGGCTGGCGGTGCGCTCGGCGCACCGGCAGTTGTCGGACATCGACCGGGTGATCAGCCCGGCGGGAGAGGTCGCGGCCGACCTCGCCGCGCTCAGAGAGGCCTTGCTGCAGGCGGAGACCGACCCTGCGGCGCTGAGCCGCGCCCGTGACATGCTGGCGGCGCACCTGGCCGCCTCCGAGGAGCTGGTCTCTGCCGAGAGGGTGGAGGCGCCCGGGGCCCGCGAGAGCCTTGAACGCGCCCTCGCCCAGGTTGCGAGCCAGTCGCTCCTGGAGCGGGCGCGCTCATGGTTCCTCGGCCTCCTGCAGCGGCAGATCGACCAGGCCGACATCGGGCCGGTGCCCAGGTGGGTCCTCTGGGCCGGCGGGGCGGTCGGCGCCCTCGCACTCACCTGGGTAAGCGTCGGCCTCTACCGCGTGCTCACCGGACACGGCGCCGGCTGGGACGGAGTGTGGCGGGTTCGCGGGTCTGCGGCACCCGAGAGGCCGCCCCAACCATCGGAGGTGCTGCAGAGGGCGCAGGAGGCCGCGGGGCGCGGCGAGTACCGCGAGGGGGTGCGGCTCGCCCACCTCGCCCTGCTGCTCCACCTCGACCATCTGAACCTCATCCGCTACCATCCGGCCCAGACCAACCGGGAACACGAGGCGCAGCTCAGGAGCCGCGGGCCCGCCCTGCTGCCTGCGCTGCGCAGCCTGCACGACCTGGTGGATGCCTGTCTATACGCCGGGCACGCTCCGCGGGCCGAGGAGTACCGGCAGGCGGAGTCCCTCGTGATGCAGCTCTGGCGAGAGGGGGATGCCCTATCGGAAGGCCGAGACGCGACGCCTGGCCGGTCATTGTCGGCCTCGTCGCACTGATCTTCGTGGGAACGCTGCTGGGCAGCGGAGGCCAGGCTCGCTCTCTCACGGCCCCCGCCGGGTCCACCTACTCGCAGGGACCGGAGGGGCTGTCGGCCATCTACGCTGTCTTCGCCGACCAGCGCGCAGCCATGCGCTGGAAGCTGCCGCTGGACCGCCTGGGCGAGGACGTGGACCGCCTGGTGATCTGGGACGTGGGGAACCTGAGCCCCAACGAGGCGGATACGCTGGAGCAGTGGGTCGGCCGGGGCCACATCGCCCTGGTGGGTGGAGATCCGTCCGTACCCTGGTCGGGCGCCGTCTGGCCCGGAGCTCCGGGCACCGCGGAGCCGGCGGCTGCTCACCCGGCCACGGCGGGCATCGAAACGGTCTCGGTGGGCGGCGGCCGGTTCCGGGGCGGTGCGGCGCACCAGCTCGTCCACCTGAAGGACGCGGACGGGCGGCCGGTGCTGGTCTCGTGGCGGGTCGGAGAAGGCCGCCTCTTCTGGTCGGCCGACACCGCCTGGCTGAGCAACGCCCGCATCGGCGAGGAACAGAACCTGGACCTGGCGCTGCAGATCCTCATGCCCCCCAACGGTGGGCAGGTGGCATTTGACGAGTACCACCACGGCTACGCCTCGGCCACCCACTGGTGGCAGATCCTGCGGGAATCGCTGCGGGCCTTCGCCGTCCTGGTTGCTGCGGCCGTGGCGCTGCTCTTCTGGTCCTACGGCGTCCGCTTCGGCTCGCCCCGGCCCGCGCCGGTGCGGCCGCCCCGTGCGGCCGTGGAGTACGTCCACTCCATGAGCCAACTCTACCGCAGGGCAGGCGCGGGCGAGGTCGTGCTGCGGGCGCTTTACCGCTCGCTGCGGACGAGCCTCGGCCGGCTCACGGGCGCCGTGGCGGAACTCTCCAGCGCCGAGCTCGCCCGCCGGGCCGCAGCCCGCTGCGGAGCGCCCGAGACGGAGATCGAGCGGCTGCTGAACCGGACGGCGAGCGCGAGCCCGAAACCCTCCGAGGCCGAGTTGATCGCACTGGCCCGTGACGTGGAGAACCTGCAAAGGAGAATCGACCATGCCGGACACCGCGACCGTTGAGACACTGCGGCGGATTGAGGCTGAGCTGCGCAAGGTGATCGTTGGCCAGGACCAGGTGATCGAGCAGATCCTGGTGGCCCTCCTGGCGGGGGGACACGTGCTGATCGAGGGCGTGCCCGGCCTGGCGAAGACCCTCCTGGTGCGCAGTCTCGCCCAGGTGCTGGGCGTCAGCTTCCGGCGCATCCAGTTCACACCCGACCTCATGCCCGCCGACGTGATCGGCACCACCGTCTTCAACCCCAGGGACCTGACCTTCGAGGTGAAGCGGGGTCCGGTCTTCACCAACCTGCTGCTGGCCGACGAGATCAACCGCACCCCGCCCAAGACGCAGTCGGCCCTGCTTGAAGCCATGGAGGAACAGCAGGTGACGCTGGACGGGCAGCCCTACTCCCTGCCCCGGCCGTTCATGGTCTTCGCCACGCAGAACCCCATCGAGTACGAGGGCACGTACCCGCTGCCCGAGGCACAGCTCGACCGCTTCCTGATGAAGGTGCGCATCGGGTATCCGGCCCCGGACGAGGAACGGGCGATCCTGGAGAACCACTACCGGGGCTTCCGGGCGCAGGAGCTGGAGCAGACCGGCATCGCCCGGGTGCTGGACGCAGACGGGCTCCTCGGCCTGCGCGCCGCCCACCGCGGGGTGACAGTGGAGTCCGGGGTGCTGGACTACATCAACGCCGTGGTGCGGGCGACCCGCGAGTGGTCGAGCCTGTCGGTCGGCGCCAGCCCGCGCGGGGCGGTGGCGCTGCTGGTGAGCGCCCAGTCGCTGGCCCTGCTGCGCGGGCGCAACTTCGTGGTGCCCGACGACGTGAAAGACATGGCGAAGCCCGTTCTGCGCCACCGGGTCATCCTCCGGCCCGAGGCCGAGGTGGAGGGGGTGCAGGCCGACCAGGTGCTGGAGCAGATCCTCCAGTCCCTGCCGGTCCCACGCTGATGGCAGCGCTGCGTGCGGCCCGCCGCTTCAGCCCGACTCCCCTCCTCCCCCTCCTCCTCGCCCTTACGGCGGTTCCGGCGCTGTTCCCGGGCCTGCTCTGGCTCAGCCTCCTGCTGGCCGGCCTGCTGGGCGCGGCCGCAGCGGCTGACCTGGCCGCTTCCCACCGCCAGATTGAGGCGGTGCGCCGCATCGACGGACCGCTCTCGCTCGGCGAGGCCAACACCGTGATCCTCTCTTTCCGGTGCCTGGGAGCACCGGTGGCGCTGGAGGTGCGGGACGACCTGCCCCTCCTCCTGGACCCGCCGGCGGAATGGCCGACGGTGGCGCTGCAACCGGGGGCCTGGGCCGAGGCTTCCTATCGGGTGACGCCGCGGCAGCGCGGCCGCTGTTCCATCGGGCCGCTGCACGCCCGGTACCGCTCCCCGCTGGGCCTCTGGCGGCGCACCATCACCTGGCCGCTGGTGGACGAGGCCCGGGTCTACCCCAACCTGCAGGCCGTGCGGCAGTATGAGGTGGCCATGCGCAGGGGGCGGCAGCTGGAGGGGCTGAAGCGGGCCCGGCTGAGGGGGACGGGCACCGAGTTCGAGTCGCTCAGGGAGTACCAGGAAGGTGACGAGTTCCGTGCGATCAACTGGCCGGCCTCGGCCCGGCGAGGCGGTCTGGTGACCAACCTCTACCAGGTCGACCGCTCGCAGCCCATCATGCTCCTGATCGACGCAGGCCGGCTGATGATCCCGCAGATCAAGGGGCTCTCCCGGCTGGACCACGCGCTCAACGCCGCACTGCTGCTGGCGACGGTGGCTGCGGAGCGCGGCGACCAGGTGGGGCTGATGCTCTTCGGCGGCGAGGTGAAGGCCTTCGTGCCGTCCCGCAGGGGAAGGGGCCATGTGATGGCCATGCTGGAGGCCGTCTACGACGCCGCACCCGAACAGGTGGAACCCGACTACGGCCGGATGTTCGGCTGGTTCCATGCCAGGCACCGCAGGCGGTCGCTGGTGGTGCTCTTCACCGACCTGATGGACCCCGAGATCAACCAGGGGCTCATCGCCCACCTCTCGGCCATGGCGGCCCGCCACCTGGTCCTGGTAGTCACGCTGACGAACCCGGCGGTGCTGTCGCTCAGCCGCTGCCTGCCAGACGACTCCCGCCAGGCATACGAGAAAGCCACCGCACTTGAGGTGCTGGCTCAGCGGGCCGAGACCCGGGCCAGACTGCAGCGCAGTGGCGTGATGGTGATCGACGTGCCCCCGGAGTCCTTCTCGATGGCGGTGGTCAACCAGTACCTTCAGATCAAGGAGCAGGGTCGCCTGTAGGGCCGCGCCCCGGCAGGAGCCAGTAGGCGAGGCCCAGGGCGAAGGTGACGGCGGCCACGGCGTACTTGCCCCATTCGGGGAGGCTCGCCATGGGGGTAACGAAGCCCTCGATGGCCGCCGCAACCACAAAGAAGGGCAGAGAGCACAGCACCAGGATGGCCGCCCGCCGGGCGCCGGCCGCAAAGGCGGCAGGCCGGGTGAGGTTCCCGGGGGCGACGATGGGCCAGCCCAGGCAGAACCCGGCGGCGCCGGCGAGGAAGACCGCCATGAGCTCCAGGGCGCCGTGGGGCAGGATGAGGGCCCAGAAGGAGAACGAGAGCCCCGCCCGGAAGTAGTGCGCCGCCAGAGCGCCCACGATCAGCCCGTTGTAGAGGAGCACCAGTGCGGTGCCGATCCCGAGGGTAATGCCCAGGCCGAAGGCCATGAGGCCCACCCGCACGTTGTTGATCAGGATCGCCGTCCCGATCAGGGAGCGCGCCTCCACCGGGAAGATCTCGCCGTCGGGGGCAGCCGCCTCAACGAACCGCATCTCCGGCGGCACCAGGGCCTCGGCCAGGTTGGGGTCGAAGAGGATGGCGAAAAAGCCAACGAGCCCGCCCAGAACCATGAGTCCCGCTGCGAGAAGCACGGGTCGCCAGGCGGCGCGCACGGTGGCGGGGACGGTTCGGGCGAACAGCCGCCAGAGCGACCGCAGCCGCTGCGGCTCCTCCGCGTAGATGACGCTGTGGGCGTGCGTGACGAGCTGGTTCAGGTGAGCCTCGGCCTGGCTGCCCGGGAAGTACGTGCGGGCATACGCCAGATCCGAAGCGGCCAGCCGGTAGAGTCGGCCCAGCCGCTCCACCTGTTCCAGCGGAAGCCGCCGGGCGCCCCGCCGCTGCGCGGCGGCCAGAATCCCGGCCAGCTCCTTCCAGGCGGCCTGACGCCTGGCCACAAACTGGTCCTGGTTCACGAGAGACAGCCCTCCCCGAGGTGATCACATGGACCCGATCCGCATCGATACGCCGGAGAGCGTTGACCTGGCGCTGCAGCCGGTGGGCCTGGGCAGCCGCTTCCTGGCTGCCGTGATCGACGCCCTGATCCAGTACGGCGTGGTGGCGGCGCTGCTGCTGGTGGCCGTGCCGGCGCTCTCCCTCTCCACCCTCATCGACGAGGCGTTCGAAACCTTCGAGTTCACCTTCCTGTCAATTCTGCTCCTGGCCATCGCCCTCCTGTTCTTCCTGTACAAGCTGCTCTTTGAGGCGATCTGGAACGGGCAGACCATCGGCAAGCGGGTAGCGGGCATCCGCGTGGTGCAGGCGAACGGAATGCCGGTGACCTTTCTGCAGGTCGTCATCCGCAACCTGCTGCGCATCATCGACTACCTGCCCTCGTACTACCTCATCGGGTCGGTCTGCGTGCTGGCCACCCGCAGGCGGCAGCGGCTCGGCGACCTGGCCGCCGGCACAGTGGTGGTGCGGGACCGGCCGGCGGAGCTTCCCGTGGTGCCCGACAGTCTCTCCCACACGCCGGCTACGGACCTGAACCGGCTGCGGGAGCACGTGCTGCGACTGAGCGAGCAGGACCTGCTGGCCGCCAGGGGATACTGGCAGCGCCGGATGCAGCTGGACGGGGCCTCCCGGGCCCGGGTGGCAGCCCGGGTGGCCGAGGGGCTGGCGGTCCGGATGGGCTGGACGGACCCGCTCCCGCCGTACCCCGATGACTTCATCGAGGAGGTCCTGTACGTGCGGGCGCACTGACCCGCTGCGGTTGGCCTCCGGAGAGGTATACTGAACTTTGAGGTGAATGTCAGTTGAAGCTTGGCTGCCATATCAGCATCGCCAAGGGGTTCCCCCAGGCGGTGGAAAACGCCCACAAGCTGGGCTGCGAGTCGTTCCAGTTCTTCACCAAGAACCCGCGGGCCTTTCAGGGAAAGGCGGCCGACCCCGAGGCCGCAGCCAGGGGCCGCGCCCTGATGGCGGAGTACGGCCTTGTGGCCGTGGCCCACGCGCCGTACATCACCAACCTCTCCACGCCGGACCCGGAGCTGCAGGCGATCTCGATCGCCTCGCTGAAGCAGGACCTGGAGAATGCGGAGGCCTTCGGCGCAGTCGGCTGCGTCTGCCACATGGGCAAGCACGTGGGTGAGGGCGAGACCTACGGCATGTCGCGGATGGTGGAGACGATCAACCGCCTGCTCGAGGCCTACACGGGTTCCTGCCTGCTGCTGCTGGAGAACACGGCGGGCATGGGGTCGGAGCTTGGCACGCACCTGGAGCAGCTCATGGAGGTGCGCAGCCGCGTGGAGCAGCCGGAGCGCATCGCCTTCTGCTTCGACACCTGCCACGCCTTCGCGGCGGGCATCTACCGGCCGGAGGAGTGGGATGCTTTCGTCGCACACGGCCGGGAGCTGGGATACTGGGACCTCCTGAAGGCGATCCACCTGAACGACTCCAAGTTCGACCACGGCAGCCGCAAGGACCGGCATGCCAATCTGGGCAGGGGCTTCATCGGCGAGGCGGGCATCGCGGCGATCCTGCGGTCCGGCGCGTTTGACGGGCTGCCCGTGGTGCTGGAGACGCCGGTGAAGGACGAGGCAGAGTACGGACCTGAGATCGCCTACGCCCGGTCTCTGCTGCACTAGAGTCCACGATGCCCCTCCGCCCGGCTCCGCACCGGCCACAAGCACAGAACCTGGACAACCCCCACCGGGCATGCGCCCGGGTGGGGGTTGTTGGATGATCGGACTGCCTGCAGGCTAACGTCGCCAGCCGGGGCTGAACCCTTGCCTCGGGGTCGTCACCCCGGACTCGTTCACCCAGGTCACCGGGTTCTCCAGGGTGAAGCTGACCACCTTCTCCTCGCCGGCGTAGATGGCGTAGGTCTCTCCCTGCCGAAGGCCCGGTGCGGAGAGCACCACGGAAGGATAGGCCTGCTTGAGCGCCATGCCCACCAGCTCGTTCCCCTGGGCGTCCCGCAGGCTGACCTTCGTGCCCGCAGCGGGCGGGCTGGTGAAGACCATGCTCACGGAGTGCTGGGGCGACTGCTCGGAAGGCGCCTGCGCCATTCCGGTGCTGCCGGCGGCGACCAGGGTGCCGCCGCTGATCTCAAAGCGGTTGTTATAGTCCAGAGCCCCGTTCATGTTGGTGGTCGGCCCGTTGACCCGCACCGTACCCCCCGACATGAAGATGGACCCGTTCGCGTCAAGGCCGTCGCCGGCGGCGTCCACGGAGATCTCGCCGCCCTCGATCGTGAGGGTGCCGTTGTCCTCCCAGAACGCATTCTGACCCGGGCGCCCGCCCATGCTGGAGCCATCCGCGCCCCCGGCCACGTTGATGCCGTCGTCGCTGGCCACGATGTCGACGGTCCCGCCTGCGAGGATGATCTTTTGGCTCTCCAGCCCCTCGTAGCTCTGCTGGATGGCGATCTTGCCGCCCTCGATCACCAGCGAGTCGTCGGCGTGGATCCCGTCGTCGCCCGAGAGGATGGTGAACTCGCCTGCCGAGATGCGGATGGCGCCATCGCTGTGAACCGCATCATCTGCGGAGTCGATCTGGAACCTCCCGCCGCTGATGACGATCTCCCTGCCGGCCTTCAGCCCCTTGGCACTGCTCGAGCCGGAGTCCGTGGAGCCGGAGTCTGCCGGCTGGCCCCCGCCTCCCGAAGGCATACCTGTCCCCGGGGGTGTGCCCATCTCCGGAGGTATGCCCATCGGAGGTGTGCCCATCTCAGGCGGTGTGCCCATCCCAGGTGGCATGCGTGTCCCCGGAGTTCCACTCCACTCAGGAGCCGCGCCCGTGCCGGGTGCCGTGCCCGTCTCAGAAGGCGCCCTCATGCGCGGCCGGCCGAAACCGCCGAACCCTGTCCGGCCGCCCATCGGCCCGAATGATCCGGTCTTGACCGCGCCATTGGTGTGGCCGCCGTTGGTGGTGATGCTGAAGTCGCCGCCGCTGATCTGAAGCGTCGTCTCCGCCTGGATGCCGTCGCTGCCGGCGGTCAGGCGGAAGGTGCCACCTTCGATCACCACCCGGCCCTTCGCGGGATCCTTGTCGTTGGTGGCCTTGAGCGCATCGCCGCCGGACTCGACGGTCACCGCTGCGCCCGTGATGTAGAGCAGATCCCGTCCGATCACGCCGTCGTCGACGGCCGTGACGAACAGCTCGCCGCCCAGGATCCGGAGGTCGTCCTTGCTCTGGATCCCCACATCGAAGTTGCCCTGTACGGTCAGCCGTCCGCCACCGTTGATCACTAGGTCATCCATACTGTAGATGGCCGCCTTGGGCGCGTCCTCCGAAGTGGTATCGACATAATCAGGGCCATCGGAGACCACGTTCTCCGTGCCCTCCGCCAGCGTGATGATGGTCTCGTCAGCCTGCCTCACGTAGATCGCTGCGCTGTGGTCGTTGTGCAGTTCCACCCCGTCCAGGACGATGCGCACCGTGCCCTTGGTCTGGGCGTCCACGAGCACCTGGCCGCTGGTCAGCTGTCCCCGCAGCACGTAGACCCCGGCGGAGACAATGTACACATCGCTGCCCTGCACGGAGACCCCCGCTCCGTTGACCTGGGCAGTGTCGCCGCGGAACTCCACCACCGTTGCGCTGGAGTCGCGCCAATCCGCCGCGGCGTCTTCGGCATCGTAGGTGGCGGTCGCCGCCGCCCCGCCGTTGTCGATCGGGGGGCTGGAGCAGGCCACCAGTGCGACGGCCAGGGTGAGAAGCAGCATCCTGGCTCCAACCGTCCGCCTCGGCATGGTCATCCTCCTCCGCTGAACTACGCTGCGTAATCGCCGTTGTAGGCCACGAGAACGGCGTTCCGCACGCCCTCGATGGCCGCGATCTCCCGTACGATGTCGGACCCGCCATTCCCCACGCGGACCTCATACGTCGTCTCGATCCCGGCCGGGGAGATCGTCCTCGACTTCACGGCGAAGCGCTTGCGCTGGCCCTTAAGGGTCGACTGAACCAGGGAATCGCTCGCCTCGGTGGCGCAGTTCACCACCAAGAGGTAGGGCGCATCGGCGACCGGCGTGCGGCTGAGCACGAAGACGATCAGCCCGATCACGAGGGAGCCCACGATGGCCAGGATGTACAGACCCGCGCCCGTCACGATGCCGACGGCGATGGCCCAGAACAGGAAGACCAGGTCCATAGGATCCTTGACGGCAGTCCGGAACCGGACGATGGAGAGGGCGCCGACCATGCCCAGCGACAGGACGATGTTCGACGTGACGGCCATGATCACCAGCGCGGTGACCATGGTAATGAGGATGAGCGAGTGGTTATAGGAGCGGGAGTACATCACCCCGCGGAAGGTCTTCTTGTAGACAAAATAGAGGAACAACCCGAGCGCCAGTGCCAGGCCCATGGTGAGCAGGATACGTCCGAGCGTCAGGTCGGTGCTCCAGTTGGAGAGCACACTCCTCTTGAAAAGGTCTTGGAAAGTAATCATACCAGGGTGTCCTCCCATTCGTGTTGCTTGACCAGCGAGCGGCAAATCACGTACTTGCTCGCCGCCAGGCGGTTGAGCCCCTCGAACTGGATCAGGTCCTGTACCGGGCGCGGAAGGAAGGCGTCGTACTTGACCTCCATGATCCACAGCTCGTCGACGAGGGCCGGAACCAGCGGGGCCTCGTTGAACAGGTCGAGGTTGGTGAGGCCGCTGCGCAGATCCTGGTCAAACGTGACGCGCACGTTGCCGGCGGCGTACAGGTAGGCCTCCCGCACGTAGTCGACGACCACCTTAGGCCGCAGCAGTCGATGGGTCATCAGCCAGCCGACCTCCCTCAGAAGGAGGGAGTCCGAATCCAGCAGCGGGGCAGGATCCCCCTGCCGCATCGCCTCATAGATCGGCAGGCCGATCTGCTCCCGCTCCTTGTGGATGCCGTCCCCTCGCTTGACCTTCTTCTCGAGCAGGATCGTCTCTGGGCTGCCGTTGTATATGCGCACCCGGATCTTCTGCCGGTCGCCGACTCCCGCCAGCTTATCGAACAGGGCGGAGTCGGCCACGTCGTCGAAGTAGAGGCTGGTGATGCGGTAGCGGCCGGTCGGCCCCGCATGCGGATCGGGCTGCAGAAGGCAGCGCAGGCGCTGGCGCAGGACGTACGCCTGATAGGGTGCGATCAGAAACTTGAGTTCATGGCGGAACGAAGGCTGCTCCATGGAATCACCTCCCCCGGTTCAGCATCCGTGCCGACCTCCGGAACCCATTGAACCATCGGCGGCACAAGTTCGGGGTAAAGCTTCGATTAAGGAATCTAAATGAGAATGGTTTGGAGCAAATAGGGGCGCCGCACCCTTTCGGGAACGGCGCCCCATGTGCTGCGAAACTAGCGGGTCTCGGGGGCCACCAGGGGCAGCAGCACGCGGAACGTGGATCCGACTCCGACCTCGCTCTCCACCCCGATGCTGCCGCCCAGTCGCCGCACGGCCTCCTTCGCGATCGCAAGGCCCAGCCCGGATCCGCGGATCTCCTGGGTGTTCACACCGCGGTGGAACCGGTCGAAGACGAATGGGAGGTCTTCCGGGGCGATTCCCCGGCCCTGGTCGATCACGCTGAGAACCGCGTGCTGCTCGTCCCTGCGCACCCGCACGGTGATCCGCGTTCCCTGGTTGGAGTACTTGCACGCGTTCTCCACAAGATTGTCGAGCAGCCGGGAGAGCAGTTGCAAGTCGAGCCGGACCGACAGCGGCCAGTCGGGCAGGTCGACCACCAGCCGCTGCCCGTACTCGTCCACCATATCCTGCAGGCCCGGCTCCAGGCTCCGCACCGCCTGCACGAGGTCGGCGGTCTCCAGGCGCAGGGCCGATCCCTCGCTGATGCTGGCGATCTCAAGAAGGCCGCTGACCGTGTACTCCATGCGATCGACCTGTCTGGCCACCGACGGCAGGACCTTCTCCGCCCGGTCGGGTCGCTCCAGGAGGAGGTCCGTGTAGGCGCGCAGGGTGGACAGGGGCGTCCTGAGCTCGTGCGCCGCATCGGCCGTGAACCGCCGGGCCAGGTCCCGCTCCGCCCTCAGCGCCTCCAGGGACTCCCGCACGTTGCGGATCATCCGGTTGAACTGGGTCACCAGCTCGTTGAGCTCCAGGACTGCCACCTGGTCCACGGTGCGGGAGAAGTCGCCGGCAGCCACGGCGGCCGTGCTCTCGGCCAGAGCCGCCACCGGCCGGGCGAGCCAGCGGCTCAGCCACCAGGCGATCCCCGCCGCGAACAGGAGGGTCACCACGAGCACCGCCAGGACCTGCAGGATCAGCGTCCGGACCACCGCACCAGGTGAGGCGGGAGGGATCGCAAACTCCAGCAGAACGGGCCCCGCATCGGTCTGGCAGAGGCTCACCCAGCGGTCGTGCCTCGCCTCAGGGCGCGGCTGGTACACACCGGGCGGGGTGCTCCTGCGGGGACCCGGAACCTCCCCATCCCGGGGAGGGAGCACCACGGGATCCGCCACGGCCCGCCACGAGACCTCCACATCCGGAAACGCCTGCTGAAGCTTTGCAAGCACCTCGTCCACGCTGTAGGCCTGGCCGGAAAGCTCAGTGAGGTAATCCTGCACCTCGCGGTAGCGGGTGAACTCCTGCTCCCGCTGCACGCTGAGGGAGTACTCCCCGATGACGCGCCAGAAGACCACGGCGAAGACGCTGAGCAGAAAGAGCGCAAGGCACAGGTAGCTGATGATCAGGCGGACCCGAAGGCTGCGCAGCGCTCTCATGACGGCTCCGCCACCAGCATGTAGCCGACTCCGCGGACGCTGGCGATGTACCGGGGATCCTCGGGATCATCTCCCAGCTTCCGCCGCAGGTTGCGGATGTGCACGTTCACGGTGGGCGCGCTCCCGGTGTTGCGCTCGGTCTGCCAGAGCAGCTCGGCGAGCGCAGTGCGAGTGTGGACCTTGCCCGGGTTGCGCGCCAGCGCCAGCAGCAGGTTAAACTCCGTCAGCGTGAGGTGGATGCGCTCCTCCCCGCGGAAAACCGCCTGCCGCTCGGGGATGATCACCAGGTCGTGAACCCGGATGCGCTTCTCGTCGTCCAGCCGCACGGAGGCCCTGCGCAGCAGCGCGCCGATGCGCGCGCGCAGCTCCCGCATGCCGAAGGGCTTGGACACGTAGTCATCGGCGCCGAGCTCCAGCCCGATCACCTTGTCGGTCTCGGTGTCCCGCGCGGTCAGGAAAAGAATCGGTATGTTGCTGCTGCGGCGCAGCTCGCGGCAGACATCCAGGCCGCTCATGCCGGGCAGGCGGATGTCCAGAATCACGAGGTCATGGTCGCCGGAGAGCGCCCGCCTCAGCCCCTGTTCGCCATCCTCGACGTGCTCAACCTGCCAGTCCTCGTCCTCGAGTCCCAGCCGGATCGCCTCGGCCAGGTCACGATCGTCCTCCACGAGTAAGATGCGTGCGTTCATGCTGCTCCCCGCTCCCTGATCGGGCCGATGTGCCTGTACGAGTCCATCTTACTGCACCGAGCCGTCCGTTTCACCAGCGCGACGCTGCACCATGAGAGCGGTTTCCGTTAAGAAATCTAAACGAAATGCACGCACAAAGGCACTGACCCTCGTGACCGGTCCGGTCGCCGCGAACCGTCTCCCGCCGTCCGAGAAAGCCGGTAGGATTTCTATACTTTAAAGTCTAATAGTCATGGATACAACCGTCCCTGGAGGTGTCCCGCAATGTCCACACCGCAAGTGCTGCCCAGCCTCCCGCCGCCCACGTTCCAGGCGGGCAGCAGGGCCGCGCTGCCGATCGTCCTCGGTTACCTGCCCATCGGGTTCGCCTTCGGCGTTCTGGCCCAGACCGCCGGGTTCTCCGTCGCTGAGGTGGGGCTCATGTCCCTGCTGGTGTACGCCGGGTCATCCCAGTTCATCGGCGCGGAGATGTTCGCCGCCGGTGCGGCGTTCCCCGCCATCATCTCAACGACGTTCCTGGTCAACCTGCGGCACCTCCTGTTGAGCACCGCGCTCCTGCCCTCGTTCCGGCAGAACCGCCCTGCGGTGAACGCCCTCCTCTCCTACGGCATCACCGACGAGACCTTCGCCGTGAACGCCTCCGTGCTGCGGGGCCGGCCCATCGGGCCCGCCTTCGTTGCCGGTCTGCACATCACCTCCCAGGCCAGCTGGATCGCCGCCTCGCTGGCCGGCGCGCTGGCCGGCGGGATCGCGACCAACCAGGAAGCCCTGGGCCTCGACTTCGCGCTCTCGGCCATGTTCATCGGCCTCCTGGTGCCCAACCTGCGGGGCGAGGGCGCCCACAGCCGCCAGGTCTTGGCCATGGTGTCGGCGGTGATCGCCGTGGGTATGGGGCTCCTGGGCGAGCCCAGCTGGGGCGTGATCGTGGCCACGGTGGTCGCGGCAACGGTGGGGGTGATGATCCGGTGATGGCAGTGCGTGGTGAGGTCCTTCTGCTCTTCCTCGGCATGGCGCTGGTCACCTACTTGCCCCGCATGCTGCCCATCGTCGTCCTGAGCCGGTTCAGGATGCCTCCACTCCTTTTGCGGTGGCTGGAGTTCATCCCGGCCGCGGTGCTCTCCGCCCTGCTGGCCCAGGGCCTGCTGCTGGACGGCCGGCGACTCGCGCTGCCGCCGGACAACCCCGCGCTGCTGGCGGCACTGCCTGCGTTTGCGGTGGCCATCTGGACGCGGAGCCTGATGGGAACCGTGGTGGTCGGGATCGCCGCGATGGCCCTGCTGCGGTATTTCGGATGAGCCTTGCGTGGGCGGAGCGGTGGATGGCCGCCGACTGGCCGCCCCGGGCATCTTCCGCTGCCGAGGGTGGTGAGTGGTCAAGGAAGCCCCAGGAACCTTCCCCAGCCGTGGGTATCGAGCGGTAAATGGCGCCACAGGAACTCTGGATAAAGGCCGAGGAGCCTCCTTGATACTTGTCAGACTGCTAGGCGATGAATGCCTCGGTGGCAGAGCACGAGCCTAGCTACCCCGGGGCAACGATTACCCGAGGAACCTGGGGTTTGCGGCTCGGCACCCATCCATGGCCTATCTGCCCCCCTGCTGAACTCTTGAGCGCAGCAGGGGGCATTCGGCATGCCGCCGAGCGGCCAGATGCGGCCGCTCTCGTGTTAGGTAGCGGCCGTCCATTGGTATTTTGCGCGAGACTCCCCTGCTTCCCGGTTCTCACCACCACTCAGTTGGTCAGATACGGCCGGAGCTTCTCCAGCGTCTTCTGCCCGATTCCCGACACGTTGATCAGGTCGTCCACCCGCCGGAAGGGCCCGTGCTCGGTGCGGTAGGCGATGATCGCCCGCGCCGTCGCCGGGCCGATGCCGGGCACGCTCTCCAGCTCGGCCTGGCCGGCGGTGTTGATGTTGACCAGCGCCTGTCCGCCCGAGCCGCCCCCCTCGAGCGTCGCGGCCACCGGCTGGTAGGTCGCCCCCTGCGCCCTGTGCGGCGGCGGTGCGGCCGGCTCCAGGTCGGCCTGCCGGTAGACGTACACTTTGGCCCCGTCCACCAGCGGCGCCGCCAGGTTGAGCACGCCGGGCACCGCGTCGGCCACGGGCCCGCCGGCTGCGACGATCGCATCGTGGACCCGGGCGCCCTCGGGCAGCGTATAGACCCCGGGCAGGTTGACTCCGCCCTCCACGTGGACGACCAGCTGGCGAACAGGCAGTTCAGCCGCTGGTACCTCCCCGCCGCCCGACATCGCTGCACCGTCTGCCGCGGCACCGGACGGCCCGCTCTCCAGCTCTGCGAGGAAGGCCGCAGCCTTCAGGGCGCGCTGATCCGCCTGGTACAGGGTGTACCCCCTCCAGGCGAGCCCGGCGACGCAGAGTGCGAGGATCGCCGCGAGCGCCATTCGCATCGCCGGTGTGAACTGGATGATCGAACCCATCCCCTTCACCCCCGTTTGGGGGATTTCGCTGACCACCCACATTATTCCTGCCAAATGCTTACAGCCCCCTGCCGGTCGCACTGACCCGCAGGGGGCTGCAGACGCTGATGCACCCGCACTCCTCCGCACGGACCCGGTGGGACCTCCTGCAGGCGTCAGTGCACCTCGTCGTCTTCGGGCAGCATCTCCTCCTCCGTGACGAGCAGCGCCTCCAGTCTCGCCGCGCCGCGGATATCGTGCATGGCCGTCTTGATGCGGCTCCGGTCCTCCCGGGTAGGCACGATGCCCTTCACGTGGAGCACGCCGTCGGCGCAGTAGACCTGAAACTTCCCTGCGTCGTACCCCATCCGCTCCAGGAGGCGCAAGGCCGCGCGGGAGACGTCGGCATCGTCCTCCTCGTCGCCGACGCCCACCTTCACCCGCTCCGACCGGACCTCCCGCACCCCGGGCACCTGCTCCGCCAGCCGTGCGGCTTCCTCGACGTCGCCATAGCTGCCCGCCTCGCCCATCAGGGTGACGACGCCCTTCTCCACGCGCACCCCGATACGGCCGAACTTGGGTACGTCAGCCAGCCTGGCGGTGACGGCGCCCTCCAGGTCCCGGTCGCTGAGGGTCTCTTCGTTGGCGACGGTGATGTCGTTCTCGATCCTTCGGACACCCGGGATCTTCCGCACGATCTCCTCCGCAGCAGACTTGTGCGAGAGGGCATCGACCACCCCTGTGAGCCGCACCTCGCCGTCTTCGGCCGACACCTTGACGTCGATGCCCGCCGAATCGGTCTGGGCCAACAGGGCGTCCTTGATCTCCTTCACCAGGTACTCGTCGTGGTTGAACGTGCGCTCAGGCATTCGCATTCTCCTCCCCCAGGGACGGTCCTCCGCTAGTCTGCCCCCCGGCTGCCGACCCTATGGGTTCAGCCGGCCGACGGTCCCGCCTGCTGCGCCGCGCTGGGCCGCAGGCGCCGTTGACCAGCGCCAGCCACCCGCGCCGGCTCCCGAAGAACCGGAAAGGACGGGTCAACCTGAAGCCGCCGTTGACGGCAAAAACCGCTCCCCTCTAGGATAAGAACTGTCACACTTCTGCTGCGAAGGAGGCGATGCGTCGTGCTGTTCTTCACCCTCCCCCGGATCTTCCTGAAACGCTCACAATGAACTAGCTGCGCGCGATCCGATCATACGCACGGGCCAGGTTCGTTTGTGAGCAGGTCGGATTCCATCCACCCATCACAACCAACCGAAAGGGGCCTGTTTTTTATGTCTCTCAAAGGGGCGCTCCGCTTCCTCTGGACCTACCTGAAACCTCTGGGCGCCCGCCTTCTCCTGCTGGTTGCGCTCATGACGGCGGCCACCGGCCTCCGCCTCCTCTTCCCCCAGCTGCTGCGGTCGCTGGTCGACCAGACCCTTGCCGGCGCACCGCTTCCGGCGCTGCTCCTCCCCGCCGGGCTCTTCCTGGCCGGGGCGCTGCTCATCCAGGTGCTGCGAATCACGGCCACCATGCTCTCGGAGCGCATCGCATGGGGGGCCACCAATGCGCTCCGCCTCGACCTCGCCCGGCACGTGCTCGGCCTGGACATCGCCTTCCACAAGGAGCACACCCCTGGTGAACTCATCGAGCGCATCGACGGCGACGTAACCACCCTGGCCGGTTTCTTCTCCCAGTTCGTCGCCCAGGTAGGTACGTCACTGCTCCTCATCTGGGGCGTGCTCGTGGCCCTCTTCGTCGAGGGCTGGCTTCCCGGCCTGGTGGGGCTGGGCTCCTTCGCGCTCAACGCCGCAGCCGTGCTCAGCGTCTCCTCGATCACAGTGAAGGCATGGTCGGGGATCCGGGCCTCCTCCACCGAGATGATGTCCTTCGTGGAGGAGCGCATCGCCGGGCGCGAGGAGGTGAAGGCGCTGGGCGCCGACGGCTACGTTGTGCGCGGGCTGGTCGCCATGTCTGCCAAGCACTGGCGGCTCCGCCGACGGGCCCGCTTCCTGGAGACCACAGCCTCCAACGTAACCGTGGACGCCTGGGTGCTCAGCCAGTTTGCCATGCTTCTGCTCGCCTTCTTCCTCTACCGCGCCGGTTCCCTTTCGCTCGGCACCGCCATGATGCTCTTCTTCTACGCCGACCTGCTCAACGAGCCGGTTAACACCATCCGGGAGCAAATGGACGAGATGCAGCGGGCCCGGGCGGCCCTGGGGCGGCTCGTGAAGCTGAAGGCGGTGACGCCGGCCATCACAGACGGCGCCGGCGCCACGCTGCCCTCCGGCCCCCTGTCGGTCACCCTCGACGGGGTCACCTTCCAGTACGAGGAGGGGCGCCCCGTCCTCAGGAACCTCTCCTTCCACCTGGAGCCGGGGCAGACGCTCGGGATCCTGGGACGCACCGGCAGCGGCAAGTCGAGCCTGATCCGACTCCTCTGCCGCTTCTACGATCCGCAGGAAGGGGTGGTCCGGCTGGGCGGCGTCGACATCCGGCAGCTACCGCTGGACGCCCTGCGCAGCCGCATCGGCCTCATCTCCCAGGAGGTCGGCCTCTTCGGCGGCACCCTGCGGGAGAACCTGGCGCTGTTCAACCCGGCCGTCACCGACGAGCGGATCTGGGCAGCCGTGGCCGATCTGGGCCTGACCGAATGGTTCAGCCGCTTCGAGGAGGGGCTGGACAGCTCCATCGGCCCGGCTGGCGGCGGCCTCTCGGCGGGAGAGGCCCAGCTGCTGGCGCTGGTCCGCCTCTCGCTCCGGGACCCGGGTCTGATCATCCTCGACGAGTTCACCGCCCGAATCGACCCCGTCACCGAGGCCCTGCTGCAGACGGCGGTCGACCGCCTGCTGGCCGGCCGCACGGCTGTCATCATCGCCCACCGGCTGACCACCGTGGAGCGGGCCGACTACATTCTCGTGCTGGAGCAGGGCTCCATGCGGGAGTGGGGGCCGCGCAGCGCGCTGATCCAGGACTCCGGTTCCCATTACAGCCAGCTGCGCAGCGCCGGGCGCCAGGAGGTGATGGCGTAATGAGCGGGTTCGCCTTTGTGCGGCGGCTTTACAGCATGATGCTGCCCGCCGCCCTGCTGACGGCCCTCGGCTTCGCCCTGGACTCCGCACTCACCGCCGCGGGGGCGGTCATGACCTCGCGGTTCTTCGACGCCCTTCCCGGCACGACCCGCGAGCCGGTGCTCTACGCCATCGCCTTCCTGGTGGCCAGCGTGGTCGCACAGCTCAGCGACTTCATCTGGCAGGTGGGCGTCACCCTGATGGACCGGTTCACGACCACCCTGCTCCGGGTCAACATGCTGCTGGGCATCTACCGGCGGCCGGGGGCCCTGCCCCTGCCGGTCACCCCCGGCGAGGCGATCACCCGTTTCCGCGACGACGTGCAGGAGTCCAGCTTCCAGATGAACCGCTTCCCCTTCGCCCTGGTGCACGTGGGCACCTCGCTGGGCATCTTTATCTACCTCTTCACGATCCAGCCGCTGCTGGCTGCTCTGGGCGCCGCTGCGATCGTGGGCATCTTCGTCGCCATGCGTCGGATCCACCAGAACATCGTCGTCTACCGCGACCAGGTGATGGAGCGGACCGAGGCGGTCACGGGCTACCTGGGCGAGATCCTGAGCGCCGTGGCGGTTCTGCAGGTGGCCGGTGCCGTGCCGGACGCCCTGCGCCGGTTCCAGGCGGTGAACCGCGAGCGGGAGGACGTGAGCCTGAAGGAGCGGCTCCAGTGGGGTCTGCTCTTCGCCCTGGCGGAGAATGGCTTCTACGTGGGCGTGGGCCTGGTGATCCTGGCCGCGGCGCCCCTGCTGGCCAGCGGGCAGTTCAGCCCGGGCGAGTTCGCCCTCTTCCAGCTGCTCCTCCAGCAGGTGGGCTGGCGGATGTGGGGCCTGTCAGAGTCGGTGGCCCAGCTCCAGGCGATGGGGGTCTACCAGGCCCGCATGGCGGAGCTGGCCGGCGGCGACGAGCCTCTGCTGACCCCGGCGAGGCTGGAGTTCAGGGAGGAACTGCGGCCCGACCCCGCCCCTTCGCTGCGTCCGGAGGACAGGCTGGAGCGGCTTGCGGTGGAGGGACTCACCTACCGCCATCCGGACACGGAGCGGGGCGTTGAGGACGTCTCGTTCTCCATCCCCCGGGGCTCGTTCACGGTGATCACCGGGAAGATCGGTGCGGGGAAGACGACGCTGGTCCGCACGCTGCTGGGCCTGCTGCCGGCGGACGCCGGCGAGGTACGCTGGAACGGGCGGCCGGTCCTGGATCCGGCAGCGTTCTTCACCCCGCCCCGCATCGCCTACATGCCTCAGGTGCCGCGGATCTTCTCGGGCACGCTGCTGGCCAACATCCTGATGGGGCTGGAGGAGTCGGCCGTCGACGTGAATGAGGCTGTGGCGGCGGCCATACTGGAGCAGGACCTGGAGCAGTTTCCGCAGGGGCTGGAGACGGAGGTGGGCTCCCGGGGCCTGAAGCTCTCCGGGGGTCAGGTGCAGCGCACAGCCGCCGCCCGGATGTTCGCCCGGCGACCGGAACTGCTGGTGCTGGACGACATCTCCTCCGCCCTGGACAACGAGACCGAGGCGCAGCTCTGGCGCCGACTCTTCGCACAGGAGGGGGCGACGGTGCTCTGCGTCTCCAACCGGCGGGCGGCACTGGAGCAGGCGGACCAGATCCTCCTGCTGGAAGAGGGCCGTCTGGTCGCCGCCGGCCCGCTGAACGAGCTGCTGCGAACCTCCCGGGCGATGCAGGAACTGTGGGCGGCCGTGGCGCCGGAGTCGGCCGAAGCGGAGGTGGCAGGGTAACAGCAACGGGGCCCGCTCGCAAAGGAGCAGGCCCCGTTGCTGTTTGGGCCGGTCGGACTACCAGTTGCCGGCGGGAACCCGCCAGATGCCGGCGTACCCGCTGACCCAGAGTGCGCCCGACCGGTCGATCTGCACAGACTCGGCGTTCTCCACACCGGGCGGATGCCCGAGGGAGACCCAGTGCTGGCCGCCGTCGTGGCTCACCAGGACTTGAATGCCCTGATCGGTCTCCAGCAGTGTGGCCCGATGCTGGGCGTCGGTGGGATGCATGACGATCTCCCGCACCCGGTCGCCCTCCCGGAAGAAGGGCAGCGGCTCCCAGGTAGTGCCTCCGTCGCGGCTCACGAAGCGGCCGGCGATCAGCTCATCCGGTGCGGCGGCGTTCCAGCTCAGCTGGAAGGGCGGTCCGGCATCCTGAGGCGGCTGACTGGCCAGCGGCTGCCAGGTGGTGCCGTCATCCGTCGAGACATAGCAGGACCTGCCGGCGCTCCAGTCGCACGCGTAAACGGTACCGGGCACGGCCGGGTTGGCGGCGATCGTGGTGATGTGCCAGGCCGGAGCGCCCTCCGCATTCGCCAGGGTGCGCAGGTCATCCGAGTAGTACAGGTGGCTGCCGGCCAGGCCGTCGGTGTTGCCCAGGACCCGGCCGGAAGGCAGGAGCATGAGGTGCGGCATCAAGGAGCCCTGAGTCGCATCTCGTGCGATGTGGCTCCAGGTCGCACCGCCGTCCCGGGTCACCCAGATGCCGTCCACCCGCTGGTAGCCGAAGTGGCCAGACTCGGTGGGGTGGTGGAAGAAACCGGACCAGAGGGACGCCTCGGCAACGAAGGGAACGGGCACCGGCTCCCAGGTCAGGCCGCCGTCCTGCGTGCGGTAGATTGCCGAGGGCCCCGAGACCGCCAGTGAGGCATAGGCAACCCCTGCCTGCTGCGGGTCGAGCCAGAGGCCCCAGGTGGCCTCGAAGGCGCCGGCGAGGTTCTCCCCCCAGTCGATGGCCTTCGGGGCCAGCCGCGGCAGTTCCTTCGCCCCCTGCGGGATGCGCTGCGGGATGATCACCCCGCCGGCGGTGGTGGCCAGGAAGAGCCGGCCGTCGAGGACGGTGGCGTCCAGGACCTGCGCGTCCGGCCAGTAGCCGGTGAGCTTGAACCACTGGCCGCCGCCGGTGGGCGAGTAGAGCACGCCGCGGTCGCCCGTGAGCAGGAAGACCTCGCGGCCGACGCCGGGCACGAGCCGCATGTCGGGCCACTTCTCGGGGTTGACGGGCCAGGGATCCGCGGCCTTCTGCCAGGTCTGTCCGCCGTCCTGGCTCACCATCACCCCGCCGTCCACCAGGGCCCAGGCCCACCACGGGTCGTCGGGGCTGGAGACCACCTGGTAGGCGCCGGGATAGGCCGCACCGGCCGGGTTCGGGTCGGCCGCCACGATCTGGGCGAACCACTCGCCGTCGCCCTTCACGTTCAGCGGCTCCCAGGTGGCACCCCGGTCGCTGCTGCGCCAGGCCGACGGGGAGGAGTCCTGAACGGCGAGGTAGAGCCGCCCCTCCTCGTCCTGGCCGATGCCCGTGAAGAGGCTGCCAGACGGCCCGAAGGGTTCCGCCTGGTTGTACGGCGGCGCGGTGATCTCCACCTCATGGGTGGCTGATACCCACTCGACCCGCATGCCCATCGCCCGGAACAGCTCCAGCGGGACGTACATCTTGCCGTCCTTTACGTAGGGCGCCACCGGCAGGGGGTAGGTCTTGTCGCCCACCGTCACCAGCTTCTCACCGGGGCGGAAAACCACAGTCTCGGTGAGGTACCCTCCCCAGACGGTCTTCGACCCGTCCTCCGGAGACCAGTTGACAAACATGCCAAGCGCCTCGAGCACTCTGCGCGAGTGCAGCACGGCGTAATCGCCCACCATCTCCCCGAGCTCCTCGCCCGGGTAGTAGTTGCCGTTAATCCAAACGGCGCTGATGGACGGCGCCGCCGCCCTGGCCGGGATGGCGCTGCCCGCGAGCAAGACGAGGGCCAGGAACGGGATTAACCAGTGCGAGATCCGCATCAGTGATTCCCCCTTGCTCCTTGGACGGTGGCAACCGGCAGGGAGGTTTCAGGTAAGGCCTGACAGCAGGGGCGAAGAGTGCGAGGGCGTCCCCGTTCAGCGCGGGTTCTCACCGAAGGCGAAGTGCTGTGGCGGGTTCTCGTAGATCAGCGTGCGGATCTGCGCCACGTCCACCCCCAGGATCTCGGCCACGGTCCGGGCCAGGGCGATCATCAGGGTGCGCTTCAGCTCCAGGGAGCGGCCGGTCATGAACTCAACGCGGATCATGGGCAGGGCCCCGGCGACCTCGCCGTCGCCCCGGTACACGTCTTCCAGGGAGAAGGCGCGGGTGAAGACACGTACATTCTCGGGCGGTACTCCGAGCGTGTCGACGACGGTCTGGGCAACCCGCTGCTGCAGCCGGCGGCGGACCTCCGGGTCGACACCTGCGAGGTGGTCCACGGTGACAAAGGGCATCAGGAACTCGCTCCTTTCCAGGTATACCAGCAGGCTCAGACGGGAGGATTCCCTCCGGGCGGCATCTCATCCCTTCTCCCTTGGATCCTCCCCTGATGAGCTTCGACCGCCGTCACGCCGTGACCTCCTCATCGCCCCGGTTCACCAGCGCATAGAGCAGCCCGCCCAGTCCATACACCACGGCGACAAAGCCGCAGGCGAAGCTGATGTACGGCAGCTTCGTCAGCACGGTGGTGACGACGGCCCCTGCCAGGAAGATCACGGCCCAGTGCTGGCCTCCCAGCCAGCGCCAGCGGTCGGCCACGAGCCTGCCCACCGTCCACGAGAGCAGCACCTGCCCGGCGTAGATGGCCACCGGGTACAGCAGGAGTGCGAGCAGCCCCAGCGGCGCACCCACGATCGTGATCAGGAGCAGGACGGCGGCGATGGGCACCGCCACGAGGACGGCCAGACCCGCCAGCGGCGACTGCCAGGGGTTCCTCGCTACCGCCCGGGGGAAGCGGGTGCGCAGGCCGGGCAGCAGGGCCAGCAGGATGAGGCCCACCACCAGGAAGCCGGCGAGCCGGACCGCCTGCCGCACAATCGGGAGCGAGGTGACGCTCGTGGTGCCGCGGCTCCCCTGGGGAACGAAGTTCAGGGCGCCCGCCCGGGCCCCGGACTCGATCACGGCCTCCTGCGCGCTGTGGTACGTGACGGACCCCTCGATGGCGGCGCCGCTGCCCAGGGTCAGCCGGCCTGGCCAAACCTCCACGTCGCCGGCCACGGGGCCGTCGAGGCGAAGGCTGCGGGCGAAGGCCAGCATGCCCCGGCCGATGCTCCCCTCCGCACGGAGACGGGTGCCGAAACCGATCCAGTTGCCCCCCAGGTAAGCACTCCGATCAACTGTTGCGTCGCTGGCGAAGCTCACCACGGTGTTGCCCACATGCCCCGACACCAGTAGGTCGTCCGCCATGGCGTAGACCGTACCGTCCACCCGGCCGCGCACCTCGACTACATCGCCCACCGCCACCAGGTTTCCCCCGATGGTGCCGGTGACGGTGACGCTCTCGGCGAAGGCGATGACGTCGCCCGTAACGGTGCCCTCAATCGTGACGGTGACGCCGCTCACGATGAGGTCGTCGTTCACGGTCTCACCCGGTGCGACGGTGAGGCGGGTGCCGTTCCGCTGGTCGAAGGCGAGGGCGGTAGGGGCCAGGCCAAGCAAAAGCAGGACGCTCACCAGCAGAACGATGCCGACTTTACGCATAGCTCTTTCCCCCCCTTTTCGTGAGCACATACCCGAAGCCGATTGCGGCGCCGACGAGGAGTCCAGGCCAGATGGCGCCCAGGATCCCGCCCCCTCCCAGCCAGCGAACCAGTCGAATCACACCGGGGCCGGCCGTGCGGACGAGGTCGATGATGCTCCCGACGTCAGGCTCTGGCAGGAGGGCCACCAGCGTCCTCCACAGGTTTCCGCCCAGGTAGCCGGCCAGGCCGAGGAGCAGGACGACCAGCGCCAGCAGGGGCGTGTCACGCTGCGGAGAGGCGACCTCCGCCATCACCGGCTGCACCAGGTCGACCGAATCGATCCAGGCCAGTTCAGAAGGATCGAGGCCGAGCGCGCCGGTCAGCGCCGCATCCTCGGCGGCCAGCTCGGCCAGGGCCTGCGCACACTCGGCGCAGGCGGCCAGGTGTGCCTCCAGGGCCTGAAGGTCACCGGGGCTGAGGGCTCCGTTCAGGTACAGGTGAAGCCGCTCCATCTCAGGGTGCATGGCGCACGGTCACCTCCTGCTCGCTCAGGCTCCGCCTGAGCAACTGTTTTGCCCGGTGCAGATGGGTGGCGATGGTGCCCGTCGACAGGCCCGATCGCTCGGCCATCTGCTGGTAGCTGAGCCCCTCGAAGTAGTACTGGACGATGGCGGTGCGATATGGCAGGGGCAGCGCCGTCACCGCTCTGCGCACGGCCTCCCGGTCCTCGGCCAGCTCCACCAGCGAGGGGGCGTCCGGTTCGGTCGCCACCGCTCGCTCCGGCGCCGCCGCATCGGCGGCTTCCAGCCGACGCCCCCGGCGGCGCAGAAGGGTGATGCATTCGTTAGTGGCGATCTTCATCAGCCAGGGGCGGAACGGCTGGGCAGGATCGAAGGTCTCCAGCCGGCGGTAGGCCTGCAGGAAGGCCTGCTGCGCTGCGTCGGCGGCGTCCTCGCGGCTGCCGGTCATCCGGTAGCAGAGCGCGAGCACCGCCGCCTGATGGCCCCGGACCAGGTGCGCAAAGGCATCCGGGTCGCCTCTGCGGCAGCGGCGGATCGCCTCCCGCTCCTCCAATCCGCTCGCCTCCCTTCCCCTACGCCTCCCCGCTGCGCATTCTGGCCCGGAACACCGCCACGGCCACGGCGAAGGTGACGACTGCATAGCCGAGCACCCACCAGAGGTGCGGCATGACCGAGGCTGCGTCGCCGGCCAGTGCGGCCCGTGTCGCGTCCACCGCGTGGGCGAACGGCAGTGCGTAGCTGATCTTCTCCAGCCTACCACCGAGAATATCCAGGGGAAACCAGGTACCGCCGAGCAGTGCGGCCACGTTCACCAGGATCGAAGCGAACGGGGCTACCTGCTTCTCGCTGAACAGAGACCCCATCAGGAGGCCGAAGCCGGTGAACAGGGCGCCCACGGGAACCAGCACCGCCAGCGCCGCCAGTGCGCCCGGGCTGACAGGCAGCCCGAGGAAGAACGCCACGGCGAAGCAGACGGCGCTCTGCGCGACGGCCAGCGGCAGGATGGGCACCGCGTAGCCGGCGATGTAGTCGGCCGCGGTGAGCGGCGAGGCGAAGAGCCGCAGAAGGAACGAGCTGCTCCGGTCCCTGGCGACCAGCGTGCCGCAGAACAGCGAGATGAACGACAGGCTGAACACGGCCATGCCTGGCGCGAAGAGTTCAATCCGGAACACCTCGTTGGGCACGCTCTTCTGCAGCGCCGAGATCAGGAGCAGGAGTACCAGCGGAAAGCCGACCCCGAAAAGCAGCGTCAACGGGTCTCGTATCAGCTCCTTGTTGTTCCGAGAGGCAAAGGCCATGGCCCGCATCAGCTCACCCCCTCCCCCGTGAGCGTCAGGAACGCCTCTTCCAGTGTGGCCGTTCCTGTCTGCGCCTTCAGTTCGGCCGCCGTCCCCAGGGCCCGCAGCCGCCCGGCGTGCATGATGCCGATCCGGTCGGCCAAAGCCTCGGCCTCTTCGAGATAGTGCGTGGTGAGGATGATCGTGATCCTGCCCTTCAGCGTCCGCACGACGTTCCAGAGGTCGCGCCGGGCCCGCACGTCCAGCCCCAGCGTGGGTTCGTCAAGAAAGAGGATCTCGGGGTTCGAGATGAGCGCCATGGCGATGCTCAGCCGGCGCTGCATGCCGCCCGAGAGCGTCCGGGCCCTGTCGTCCGCCCGCTCCGTCAGCCCGAAGGCCTGCAGCATCTCCTCCGCGCGGGTGCGGGCAGCGCGGGAATTGCTGCCATAGACCTGCGCCATGAGCACGAGGTTCTCCCGCACGGTCAGGTTGGGCGCCACGGCGGTCTCCTGGGGCGACACGTTCAGCTTCTCCTTGACGGCTGAGGGGTTGGCGACAATGCTGTCGCCCAGAAGCACGGCATCGCCGCTGGTCGGTGGGAGCAGGCAGCAGAGCATCTTGATGGTCGTCGTCTTGCCCGCCCCGTTCTGCCCCAGCAGGGCGAAGAGCTCGCCCTTCCGTATGACGAGGTCAAGGTCGTCAACAGCCGTCCGGTTGCCGAACCGCCTGGTAAGGTGCTGCGCTGCGATGGCGGTCATGTACCCTCCTCCTTCTGTGGGTGCGTTCATCCGGTAGTACGCGCATAGTCGGATGCTTCTTTCACACACGACCTTCAACCGGCCGAAAAAATATCGGCGCCCCTCGCGACGGGAGTCGCAAGGGGCACTTCGTGCAGTCACTGAAACCCGGCCCCGAGTAGGGCAGGCGCGTGTTCCTGGCGCCAGCGGCGCCAGGCCGCCCTGCCCATCGGCCGTCACCACCTGCTCATCAGGTCCACCAGCTCAACCGAGCGGGCGGCGCGGTCGCCGATAACGACCGCGTCGTCAACCTGCTCACAGTGAAGGGGCGAGATCTCGGGCTGGCAGCGGTAGGCGTGCTCGATGGTCATGGTGCTTCCGTCCGCGTACGACAGGACGATCATGGGCTTCCCGCTCGGGGGGGTGACCGGCAGCGGCCCCAGGTCAGGGTCGTCCAGCCACTCCACCTGGTCCAGCAGCACCGTGACCTCGGCGATGGCGGCACGGCCCTCCGGCGTGTCGCCGGAGAGCGTCAGGTCCTCCGCTTCCGTGCCGTACGTGCTGTAGAAGATGCGCACAGACTGCACCACAGGCGTCTCCTGCTGGGCGCGGGCCCTGGCCATGGCGGTCCGCTCCGCCACATAGGCCTGGAACCGCTCGTTATCCGCCCGCGCCTGCTCCAGGTAGTCCTCGGGCGGCGGCTCGCCCACCAGGAGCTCGTAGGCCAGGCGGCGCGTCTCCACCAGGTCTGCGACGAAGTAGAAGATGCCGTCCAACCATAGTTCCTCGGCCGTCAGCGTCTCTGCCGTTATGGGGCTGTTCAGCACGTCCCGCCCCGTGGCGGCTAGGCGCAGCATCTCTCCCACGGTGAGGTCTGTGCCCACCGCGCTGTACATGGCGGAGATCAGCTCCGGAGCCCGGGCCAGGATGGCAGGGGTGGAGGCCTTCTTGATGACCGCCCGGATGACCTCCTGCTGCCGCCGCATCCGACCGAGGTCGCCCTCCTCGTCCGCCCGGAAGCGGGCATACTCCAGGGCGGTCCGGCCGTCCATCACCTGTGGGCCGGGCCGGATGTCGATGACGAAGCCCTCGGGGCCGAACCGGGTGTCCTGGGGGTCCACGTGGTAGAGCCGCTTCGTCGGGTTGAGCTCAATGCCGCCGAGGGCGTCGATGGTCTTCATGAATCCCTCCAGCGAGAAGGAGACCCAGTGGTCCAGCTTCAGGTCCAACAGCCGCTCCACTGTCGCCACCGCCAGGTCGGGCCCACCGAAGCTGTGCGCGTGATTGATCTTGTCGTAGCCGTGTCCCGGTATCTCCACCATGAGGTCGCGGGGGATGGAGAGCAGGGCCAGCCGCCGATCCCGGGGATCGAAAGCGGCCACGATGATAGTGTCGGACCTGCCGTACTCCCCCTCCCAGGCCTCCACTCCCAGTACCAGGAACGTCTGCCGATCACCCGGCGCCATTTCCGCGCCAGTGCGGGGCGGTGGGTCCTCAAGGTCTCCTGGCGCCGCACCCTGTGAGCGTTCCGTGCTTTCGGATACCGGCGGCAACACGGGGAGATCGTCGGTGCGGTCCAGCGGGCGGGACTCCCAGACCGCGGCCAGCGCCACGGCCAGCGCGGCCGCAAGGCCGCACGCGGCCACGAGCCATACTCGCCAGCGCCTCCAGGCCGCCTTCACCCAACCCCCCTCCTCTCCCGTGTCAGCCGGACTGACCGTCCAGGTGCAGGCACATCTCGCACGTGCGCGCCTTGTGCCCGAGCAGGTCATCCTCGTACTCGCGGACGTACGCGAAGCCCAGCGCCTCGTAGGCCTGGCGCCCGATCTGGTTCTCCGCCTCCACCTGCACAAAGAGCCGGGCGACGGGCCCCAGCGCCCGCAGGGCCGCTACGCAGGCCCGGAGCAGCCCACGCCCGATCCCCTTCCGCTGGTGCTCCGGCAGCACGTAGAACCGCCAGAGTTCGGCATCGCCGGCCTGCTCGCGGGGCCCCGCCTGGGCGAAGCCGACCACCTGGCCATCCTCGCTCTCAGCGACGAAAAAGGCGCTGGCCGGATTGGATGCAGCCCGGGCCAGCCGGTCCTCGGCGTACCACAGCGGCAGGACGGCGTTCTGGATCTCATCAGGAATGATGCCGCGATACGTCTCAGCCCATGTAATGCGGGCCACCCCGGCGATCGTGGACGCGTCTTCGGGCAAGGCATGGCGCACACGGAAACTCACACTGTTCCCTCCTCATTTTCTGTTATGACGGTTCCGTGCATTCTGTCGTTCCGGGAGGACGCCAGCAGCAAGCAGGCGCCGACCTGCGTCGTTTCGCTGCCAGATAGATCGAGCCGGAGGTCCTTTCCTACATTTTTGCTTTGAATATAATCTGAGTCATCCCACAACACCTGGCAAGGGAGAGGATCGCATGCGCAGGTCAACGCTCCGGCTCGTCGGCGTCTGCACGCTCCTGTTCGCCCTGGCCCGAATGGCCCCGGTCTCCGTCGCGGACGCAAAGATGTCCGCCACTCCCGAGGCCCCGCACGTGCCCGGCACCGTGCTGGTGAAGTTCCGGTCAGACGCGACCTCGGTCAAGCAGGAGGAGTTCCTGAAGGCATACGGTCTCGAGGTGGTGGGGATGGTCTACGGCGACGATGTCCTCATCCTGAAGACCCGGGAGGAGAAGGTCTCCGCCCTGGCCCAGTCGCTCAGCAACCATCCGGCCGTGGAGTATGCTGAGCCCGACTACATCGCCACGATCGACTGGACCCCCAACGATCAGTACTGGACGCAGCAGTGGGGGCCCAAGAAGGTGTCGGCCACTCAGGCGTGGGACGTGACCCGGGGTTCGTCCTCCACCATAGTCGCGGTGGTGGACACCGGCGTGGACCTGAACCACCCGGACCTGGCCAGCAAGGTGCGCACCGACATCGACTATGACTTCGTGAACAATGACAGCACTGCGCAGGACGATAACGGGCACGGCACCCATGTGGCCGGAATCGCCGCCGCCGCCACCAACAACACCACCGGCGTCGCTGGCATGTGCCCGAACTGCAGCATCCTGCCGGTGAAGGTGCTGAACGCCGCCGGCAGCGGCAGCTACAGCGCCATCGCCAGCGGCATCCGGTACGCCGCCGACCAGGGTGCGAAGGTGATCAACCTCTCACTCGGGGGCTCGGCCGGCTCCTCCACCCTCCAGTCCGCCGTCAACTACGCCAACTCCAAGGGCTCGCTCCTGATCTGCGCAGCAGGCAACGAGAACACCTCGGCTCCCTCATACCCGGCCTACTACAGCGCCTGCGTCGCCGTGGCCGCCACTGACCAGAACGACCGGCGAGCCTCCTTTTCCAACTACGGCTCCTGGGTTGACGCCTCCGCCCCGGGCGTGTCCATCTACGCCACCTACTACAACGACACTTACGCCTCGCTGAGCGGCACCTCCATGGCCACGCCGCACGCGGCCGGGCTGGCCGGACTCCTCTTCTCGCAGGGGCGGAGCCAGAGCGCCGTCCGGGCCCGCCTGACCTCCTCTACCTATACCGATCCTGTGAACTCCTCCGACATCCCGCGGCGCATCAACGCCTACAAGGCGGTCTCCAACTAGGCCGGGCGCCGACACCCCGAGATGGCGCAGGGCCGGTCCCCGTTGGGATCGGCCCTCTCTTTACTTCACGCGGTTTTCATCAAACACGTTGTCCGTGTCGGCCGGCGGCTGCGCCTCGATGGCAGGCCTGTTCCGCTTCAGTTCGTTCCGCCGGATGACGTTGTCACTGGTGAGAATGTCGATGCCGATGCCGAACCCGGTCACCGTGAACCCGGCGATGGTGACGCCGCCGGAGCCCTCGATCAGGAAGCCGGCGCCGCGACCCTCCCCCTGCAGGATCGCGTTCCCCGGGCCCGCCCCGATGATGGCCAGCCGGTCCTTGCCAGGCCCAATGCGCACCGACTCCGCGTAGATGCCCCCGGCCACGCGGATGGTGTCGCCGGGTGCGGCCTCCTCCACTGCTGCCTGGATGGTCCGGAAGTCGGCCGGCACGCGGTGCACGGCCACGTCGCTTCACCTCCTTCCGACCGCGCCCGGCTCAGTCGTCGCACGGGCAGAGCCCGGCAGGAACGCTGGTCGCGCACCGGTTCTCGTCGAACACGTTGCCCGTGCCCGCCGGCGCCTGCACCGCGATGTCGGGATTGTTCCCTTTGATCACATTGCGCCGCACGGCGTTGTCGCGCGCACCCGCGTCGAGGCGGACGCCGGAGGCGCCGTTGCCCTCGATCTTGTTGTCGTCGATCACGCCCCCCACCGAGTTGGCATCCAGGGCTACACCCTCCAGCCCGTTGTTCTCGATCTGGTTGAAGATGAACTTGATGGCGTTCCCGGTGAAAACCCTGACTCCGACTCCCTGGTTGCAGCTGATCTCGTTTTCCAGTGCGAGGACAGGAATGTCCTGCGACGGAATGAACCCGGCCTCCAGGTTCCTCGTTGCGCTGTTGCCAAACGTCAGCGGTGCTTCTGCCATGATGCCGAACGTGTTCCCGGAGACATGGTTGTCAATCACGAAAGTCTGAAGGTTGAACTCGCCTCCGAGACCGTTTCCGTTGCCGGAGATGCGGTTGCCAATCGCATAGCACGCGGCTGTGCTGAGGCTTACGCCTGTACCGGGGTTGCCGCGAAACTCGCCGCCGATGACGTAGGTCAGGGGGCTGGGCGTCGCAAGCCCGTTCCCGCGGTTGCGGATGCCCGCGACGTTGAAGAACAGGTTGCGGCCCGCCTCCTGTTCGAGCACAGCGAAGCCGACCTGGCAGTCGGTGGCGGTCACGTCGTGGATCGTGTTGTCGGTGGAGTTGAGGAAAACCAGGACGCCGAAGAAGAACCCGGTCACCGTAAAGCCGGCGATGGTGACGTGGCTCGAGTTGCTGATGCGGAACCCGGGGCCATCGCCGACTCCCTGAAGGATCGAGTTCCCGGGCCCCGACCCGATGATCGCAAGCCGGTCCTTGCCTCCCTCGATGAACACCGCCCCCTCGTAGACGCCCCCCGCCACCCGGATGGTATCGCCGGGAGCGGCCCTCTCAACGGCGTCCTGGATGGTTGGGAAGTCTGCCGGCACGCGGAGTACGGCCACCTCCGTTCGCCCCCTTCGGCCCGCAACAGGCTCAGTCGTCGCACGGGCAGAGCCCGGCAGGGATGCTGGTCTCGCACTCGTTCTCGTCGATGTCGGGGTTCGCGCCGGGCGGCGCCAGAACCTCGATGTCGGGGGCGTTCCGCTTCAGCTCGTTCCGCCGGACCAGGTTGCCTGACGCATCGCTGGTGAGGCGGATGCCCGCGGCGCCGCTGTCCTCGATCTCGTTGTCGTCCACAATGCAGAAGTCCGACTGCAGGTCGATCCCCTGCATCCCGTTGTTCTCGATCTCGTTGAAGAGCAGCTTGACGAAGGAGCCGATCACGACGCGGATGCCCTGTTCCCGGTTGCACGTCGCCTCATTCGCCAGCACCAGCCCGCCGCCCAGGTTGAGCAGGTTTGCCCCCGCCTGCGTGTTGCGCATGAGGACGTTGCCGATCACGGTGCTCCCGCCGGACGTGGTGACGTTGAGGCCGCGGACGTTCCCCACAAGATGGTTCGCGATCGCGTAGGGGTTGTTCTCGAAAGCCGTCAGGCCGGCCACGCTGCCCGAGGCGCGGTTGCCATAGGTGAAGTTGGTGCCCCCGCGCATCTCGATGCCGTCGCGGTTATCCGCAAACTCGCTGTTCACCACGAAGTTGAAGAAGCCCAGGAGCTGGATGCCGCTCTCACCGCTGCGGCTGGAGGAGACCCGGTAGAACATGTTCCGGGTCCCGGTCACCCGGATGCCGCTCTGACCGCTGCCGGTGACAGCCACGTTCCGGATAACGTTCTCCCTGGTCTCAACCAGAATGCCCACCGCGAACCCGGTCACCGAGATGCCGGCGACTGTCACGCGGGACGAGCCGCCGATCGTGATGCCAACCCCGGTACCCTCGCCCTGGAGGATGACGTTCTCCCGCCCGGATCCGATGATGGCCAGTCCGTCCTTGTCGGGGCCGATCGTCACGGACTCGCCGTAAATGCCCCCGGCCACGCGGATGGTGTCGCCGGGACCGGATGCTTCGACGGCAGCCTGAATGCTCGTGAACTCGGCAGGCACGCGGCGTACGGTCACGTGCATATCCCCCCTTCAGCAGCAGAGCCTGGGCGGCTGGCTGGTCTTGCAGTCGTTGTCCGCGAACTGGTTGCCGGCGCCGGCCGGCGCCTCATTCAGAATGTCGGGATTGCTTCCCTTGAGCTCGTTCCGCCGCACCGCGTTGCCGGCCGCGGAGGTTGTGAGACGGACGCCCCCGAGGCCGTTCCCCTTCACCTCGTTGTCATCCACCACGAGCGCCGTGGTGTTGTTGCTCAGTTCGAACCCCTCGGTGTCGTTGTCCTCCGCCTTGTTGAGGAGCACGCGAACCCGGGAGGCCCCGTTGAAGTGGGCCCCCTCCTCGCCGTGGCAGCTGAACTCGTTGGCCAGCACCAGCAGGTCGGTGTTCCGGAACAGCGCGCCGAACTCGCGGTTCCGGCTCATGACGTTTGCGAAGACGAGGAGCCCCGCGGCGTTGGTGGAAAGGCCCCACCGGTTTCCGACCAGGCGGTTCCCCACGGCACGGTTGTTGCTGCCCTCGATGGTGATCCCGGCCGGGTCGTCGCCCTGGAGGTGGCCAGACGCGCGGTTGCCGGTGGCGAGGTTACCCTCCCCGTTGATGTCGATGCCGTCGTCGCCGTTGCGCTCCAACGTGCTGTCGACCACGTAGCTGTGCACTCCGTTGATCTCGATGCCCTCGTCGCCGTTGTTCCGGGAGAGGACACGGCAGAAGAGGTTCCGCGATGCGCCCTCGGTACCGGTGATGCCGTCATCGATGCAGTCGGTGGTGACCACATCCCGGATCACGTTGTCGCAGGTGGCCACCTCAACGCCCACGTAGAACCCTGTCACCGTGAAGCCTGCGATGGTCACGCCGGCCGACCCCCTGATCGCGAAGCCTGCCCCCTTACCTTCACCCTGGAGGATCACGCTGTCCGCCCCTGCCCCGAGGATGGCCAGGCGGTCCTTCCCCTCGCCGATTGTCACGCACTCGGCGTAGACGCCGCCGGCTACTCGGATGGTGTCGCCGGGAGCGGACGCCTCGACGGCCGCCTGGATGGTCCGAAACTCCGCAGGTACACGGCGTACTGCCACGTCCGCATCCCTCCGCTGTCCGGATCCTGATCAGTAGTCGCACCGGCACAGCCCGCGCGGCTGGCTGGTGTCGCACCGGTTCTCGTCGAAGACGTTGCCTGCGCCGGCCGGCGCCAGATTCTCGATGTCGGTGTTGTTGCGCTTCAGCCGGTTGCGCCGCACCGCGTTCATGGTTGTGGCACTGCCGAGGCGGATGCCCGCGCGGCCGTTCTCCTTCACCTCGTTGTCGTCCACGATGGCCCCCGAGGCGGCGCTGGACAGCTCGATCCCGTCGTGGCCGTTGTTCTCCACCTTGTTGCGGATGACCCGGAAGCCTGTGCCGCCGTTTAAGAAGAGCCCCTCCTCGAAGTTGCAGCTGACCTCGTTCTCAAGCACCAGGGTGTTGTCGCCGTCCTGAAGCAGGATGCCGACCGTCGTGTTCCGGCTGACGAAGTTGCGGTAGATCAGGTGCTGGTTCGCCGTCGATGCGATGCCGATCCGGTTTCCGACCACGCGGTTCTGGCTGATGAGTGCAAAGCTGCCCTGCACCTCAAACCCGCGGTCGCCGTTTCCCGACACCAGGTTGTGGAGGGCGGCGTTGAACTCCCCGTTGAGGTCAAGGCCGTCGTCGCCGTTGTCACGTAGCTCGCTCCGAATGACGAAGTTGTTCATACCGTTAATCTGAATACCATCCTCGCCGTTGCGAGCGGCGATCACGCGGTAGAAGAGATTCCGCTGTGCGCCTCCGCCGACGAGGGCGCCGAGAGCTGTGTTGCCGGTCAGGGCCACGTCGCGGATGATGTTGTCGTTGGTGGAAGCCTGGATGCCCGTCGCGTAGCCGGTCACCGTCAGGCCGGCGATGGTCACTGTAGTGGAACCGCTGATCGTGATGCCGACCCCACTGCCGCCACCCTGCAGGATGACGTTCGCGGCTCCGGAGCCGATGATGGCCAGGCGGTCCTTCTCGTCGCCGATCGTCACGGGAGCGGTGAAGATGCCGCCGGCCACGCGGATGGTATCGCCGGGACGGGACGCATCTACGGCGTCCTGGATGGTCTGAAAGTCGGCTGGCACACGGATCACGGCCATGTCCACACCCCTCCCTTGCCCCGGCGCCGCTCAGTCGGCGCACCGGCACAGCCCGCGCGGCTCGCTGGTCTCGCACTCGTTCTCGTCGAAGAGGCTGTTCGCGCCGGCCGGCGGCTGCGCCGCGATGTCGGGGGTGTTCCGCTTGAACTTGTTGCGCCGGATGGTATTGCCTGCGGTGTCGCTGAGGAGGCGGATGCCCGCCATGGCGTTCTCCTTGACCTCGTTGTCGTCGACCAGGATAGACGTAGCCCCGCCGGTCAGTTCGATGCCGTCAGTGTTGTTGCTCTCCACCGTGTTGCCGATCACGGCGATGCCCGATGCCGCCAGGGCCTGCATCCCGGGCCCCAGGTTGCAGCTGACCTCATTGGCCAGCACCAGCGACTCGGTGGCATCCAGGAAAAGGATCCCGACCCTGCTGTTCCGGCTGATGAAGTTGTCAAAGATCAGGTTTCCGGCCGAACGTATGACGATGCCCTCCACATTTCCCACAGACCGATTGCCGATGGCGATGCAGTTGGCCCCCTGGATAATGAGGCCGCTGTCGTTGCCCGACGCCCGGTTGTTCAGCGCGAGGTTGACGGGCCCGTCGAAGTCGATGCCGTCGTCACCGTTGTTGTGAAACTCGCTGTCGATCACGCAGTTGCTCGAGCTGAAAACCTGGATGCCATCCCCGCCGCTGCCCTGCACGGTGATGCGGAGAAAGAGGTTGCGGGCGGCGCCTGCGGACACGAGGATGCCGTCGGCCACGCTGTCGGAGACGGTCAGGTCCCGGATGATGTTGCCGCTGGTGGCCACCTGTATGCCCGACGCGAACCCGGTTGCGGTGAGTCCGGCGATCGTTACGTTGACGGATCCGCTGATCGTCACACCGGTCCCCGATCCCGGACCCTGGAGGATGACGTTCGCACGACCCGATCCGATGATGGCCAGGCCGTCCTTGCCCTCGCCGATTGTGACGGACTCGGCGTAGACGCCTCCCGCCACGCGGATCGTGTCGCCGGGGCCGGACTGCTCGACAGCGGCCTGAATGGTCCGAAACTGAGCTGGTACGTGCCGCACGGTCACGGATCCATCCCTCCCCAGGACTTGGCATTTGAGGGCAGGTTATCCTATGCGGCTGTCCGAGATTATGTCAACCGGCACCCTCAAAAAAGAGAGCCGACCCCTTCCGGGATCGGCCCTCGGCTCCTGTCAGTTACCCCTTCACCACGATGTTGACCAGCTTGCCCGGCACCGGGATGACCTTGATGATCTCCTTCCCAGCCACCAGCGCCTGCACCTTCTCGGAAGCCCGGGCCACCGCCTCCATCTCGGCGGCGCTGATGCCGGCGGGCACCTCCATGCGGTCGCGGACGCGACCGTTGATCTGCACCACGATCTCCACCGTCTCGGCCCTGGCGACCTCCTCGTCGTAGGTCGGCCAGGACTCCAGGTGGATGGAGCGCGTGTGGCCCAGCTTCGCCCACAGTTCCTCGGCCAGGTGCGGGCAGAAGGGAGCGATGATCAGCACCGCCTTCTGGATGGCCTCGGCCAGCACCAGGGCGCTGGTGTTCCAGTCCTCCGACTGCAGCTTCTCCCGGTAGGCGTAGATGGCATTGGTCATCTCCATCAGGCCCGAGATGGCAGTGTTGAAGGCAAAGCGCTCGTGCAGGTCGGTGGTGATGCGCTTCACGGTGGCGTGGATCACCCGGCGCATGGCCCGGTCGTCGGCGTTCAGGTTCGGCGCCGCTTTGGCCAGCCCCTCTGCGATCTCGGCCTCGGTGAGTGCGCCCATCAGGGAGTCCGGGTTGGCCGGGTTGACCGGCAGGAGGCTCCGGGCGTGCTGGTAAGCCGGCAGCGCCGAGATGACCATGCGGTAGAACCGGTTGACGAACCGGTACGCCCCCTCGATACCGGCGTCCGACCAGTCCAGATCCCGCTCGGCCGGCGCCGCAAACATGATGAACAGGCGGCAGGCGTCAGCGCCGTACTTTTCAATCATATCCTCCGGCGAGACGACGTTGCCCTTGGACTTGGACATCTTGCCGCCGTCCTTCAGCACCATGCCCTGGGTGAGCAGCCGGGCGAAGGGCTCGTCGACCTTCACCAACCCCATGTCGCGCAGGACCTTGGTGAAGAACCGGGAGTACAGCAGGTGGAGCACCGCGTGCTCGATGCCGCCGACGTACTGGTCCACCGGCATCCAATAGTCCACGTCCTCTGCGCTCCAGGGCTTCTCCGCGTTGTTGGCGTCGGTGTAGCGCAGGTAGTACCAGGAGGAGCAGACGAAGGTGTCCATCGTGTCCGTCTCACGCTTTGCGGGACCGCCGCAGCAGGGGCAGGTGGTATTGACGAACCCCTCGTGCCGGGCCAGCGGCGAAGCGCCCTCGCCGGTGAAGTCCAGGTCGTCGGGCAGCCGCACGGGCAGATCGCTCTCGGGCACCGGCACCGTGCCGCACTTCTCGCAGTAGACAACGGGAATCGGGGCGCCCCAGGCCCGCTGCCGGCTGATCAGCCAGTCGCGCAGCCGGTAGGTGACCGTCTTCTCGCCGAAGCCCTTCTCGGCGGCATACTCGGCCACCTTCGCGATGCCCTCCAGGTTCGGCGTGCCGTCGAAGGGGCCGGAGTTCACCATGATGCCGGGCTCGACATAGGCCTCGGTCATCTCCTCGGCCTTCAGGCTCCGCTCCGGGTTCTGGATGACCACCTTGACCGGGAGCCCGTACTTCTGCGCAAACTCGAAGTCGCGCTGGTCGTGGGCCGGCACGCCCATCACGGCGCCGGTGCCGTAGTCCATCAGCACGTAGTTGGCGATCCAGAGCTGCGCCTTCTCCCCGTTGAACGGGTTGATGACGTCCAGCCCGGTGTAGAGGCCTTCCTTCTCCGCTTCCGTGGAGGTGCGGGCGATCTCGTTCAGGGACTTCATCTTCTCCTGGAACGCCCGGATCGCCGCGACCCGATCGGCATCGATCAGCCCGGAGGTGCAGATCTTCTCCACGATCGGGTGCTCCGGCGCGACCACCATGAAGGTGACGCCGTAGATCGTGTCGGGCCGGGTGGTGAAGATGGCGATCTTATCGCCGGTGGCCTCCAGCGTGAACTGGACCTTTGCGCCTTCCGAGCGGCCGATCCAGTGCTCCTGCATGGTGCGCACCTGATCGGGCCAGCCGCCCTCCAACTGCTTCAGGTCGGCCAGCAGCTCGTCGGCATACTGGGTGATCCGGAAAAACCACTGGGAGAGGTCCTTCTTGGTCACCACGGAGTCGCAGCGCCAGCACCGGCCGTCCTCCACCTGCTCGTTGGCCAGCACCGTCTGGCAGGAGGGGCACCAGTTGACCGGGGCCGTCTTCTTGTAGGCCAGCCCCTTCTTGTAGAACTGCAGGAAGAGCCACTGGGTCCACTTGTAGTAGTCCTCGCGATAGGTGTAGACGGTGCGCGACCAGTCGTACGAGTAGCCCAGCTGGCGGAGCTGCTCCTCCATCTGGGCGATGTTCTGCTTTGTCCAGACCGCCGGGTTGGCCCCATGCTGGATCGCGGCGTTCTCCGCCGGCATGCCGAAGGAGTCGAAACCGATGGGGTGGAGCACGTTGTACCCCTTCATGCGCCGGTAACGGGCGATGACATCCACGATGGTGTAGTTGCGCACGTGGCCCATGTGCAGCTTGCCCGACGGGTACGGGAACATCTCCAGGGCGTAGTACTTGGGCTTGGACGGGTCACGCTCCACCTTGTAAATACCTTCCTGCTCCCACCGCTTCTGCCAGCGGGGTTCTGCCTCACGGAAGTTGAAACGTTCCTCTGCCATAGTTCGGTTGGACCTCCTCTGTCCTGAAACGGAGTGCAAAAAGCTGAGAAAGCTCTCGTCCCCACGTGAAGGGACGAGAGCCTTTGCTCCCGCGGTACCACCCTAGTTGGCCTGACGCAGCAGGCCCTGCTCTGCCGGCTGTAACGGGCCGTTCCCGGTGCGGACTGTCCCGCCGGGTCCTCGCCCGGGGGTTCATCCGTACGGCTCAGGGGCGAGTTTCGTCACCCGCCACGCTACCGCCTTGCACCGAACCGGCGGCTCTCTGTAAGCGGTGTCCGGACGACCGGCTCCCCGTCATCGCCGTTTCCAATCGTGATTGCGAATTATACATGATTATGCCGCGGCGAGGGGCGAAAGTCAAGAGCGCGGTTCAGCGCGGAGCCAGTATCAGCGGCCCTGGCACGGCTTGCGACCTTCGGGTCCGGCAGTGGCTGGGGCAACCCGTCTGCTACCTCTTCCACCCGGCCCGGATCGCCGTCACGATGAAGAAGGCGAGCCCTCCCCACAGCAGGGCGGCACCGAAGATCAGCATGGCGATAGAACCCGGCAGGAGCCCTGTCTGCGGCATGGCTACACAACCTCCCTGTCGACCGCGTCGAGCTGCTGCGAGCGCCACTGCATGAGGAGGGACGAGCCGAACATGACCACGACCACGCTCCAGCCGAAGACGACCAGGGCGCCGGGCGGGTAGCCGCCGTAGGGCTGCGTGAACTCGCACACGAAGCTGGAGATGACGTTGTAGCCCAGCAGCACGGGGGTGATGTACTTCACCAGCACATCCCACCACATCCCGACGCGGATGTCGGAGGTGAGGTTTACGTGCTCCCGGATCTCGGCCGTTCCCATGAAGTAGCCCAGCACGACGGCCTCCACCAGGCCCAGCACGGCGATGGCGTAGCTGCCTACGAAGTGGTCGACGATGTCGAGGATGTGCACGCCGGCGCCTGTGGCGAACAGGGCGCTGAAGCAGAATCCGATCACGGAGAACCAGCCCAGAAGTCTCTTCCGGTCCACGCCGAACCGGTCGATGACGGCTGAGGCGAACGCCTCCATCATCGAGATGGAAGAGGAGACGCCGGCCAGGAGCAGCGCGGCGAAAAAGAGCGCGCCGAAAAGCGACTGCAGCCAGGTGGGCCCGGGCAGCAGCGAGATGGCCTTGGGAAAGGCGACGAAGGCCACTCCGGGACCGGCCACCGCCATCTCAGCAAACGGCACACCCGCCTTGAGTGCCGCGTAGCCCAGGGTGGAGAAGACGGCCAACCCCGCCATGAGGTCGAACGATGAGTTGGCAAACACAGTGATGAAGGCGTTGTTGGTGAGATCGGAGTCCATGGGCAGGTAGCTGGCGTAGGCGATCATCACGCCCACGGCCAGGGTGGCGGAGAAGAAGACCTGGCTGTACGCGGCGACCCAGACGCCGGGATCCGCGATCTTGCTGAAATCGGGGTTGAGGAAGTAGTTCAGGCCGTAAGTGGCGCCCGGAAGCGTGACGCCGCGGATGACGAAGATGATCATGGCGATGGCGAGGAACGGCGTCATGAACTTGCACGCCTTCTCGATGCCGGCGGAGACCCCCCGTGCAGAGATGAAGTAGTTCGCCAGCCAGACCGCCCCCACGGCGGCGAGGATCCCCCAGCGCATGCCGCCCAGGTCGAGCGGGCCGGACGAGACGCCGAGGAAGTCGCTGCTGAAGAACGTGCCCGGGTCCTCGCCCCAGGCCTGGGTGAAGCTGAAAAGAAGGTAGCGGAGCGACCACGAGATGATCGTGCTGTAGAACGTGACGACGACAACGGGAACGGTGATCTGCCACCAGCCGATCCACTCGAAACGCCGGTTCAGGTTCTTGAAGGCGGTGATGGTTGCGCTGCGCATCCTGTGCCCGAAACCGAACTCCATGATCATGAGCGGAACGCCCGCCGTCAGGAGGGCCACGAAGTACGGAAGCAGAAACGCACCGCCGCCGTTCTGGTACGCCACGAACGGAAACCGCCAGAAGTTCCCCAGCCCCACGGCGGCACCGATCGTGGCGAAGATAAAACCGGAGCGGGATGTCCACTGATCGCGCGGTTGATCCATGCAATGAAGCCTCCTCTGTTCCGTCCGGGTGGAATGAGGCGGCCCCGACTCGTGCAGGCACGGCCGGGGCCGTAGATGCGGCAGCTAGTGCGTGGAATGCTCAACTAGACGAGTTGGAAGTGCGCGGTGAAGTGGCGCAGCACCCTGGGCTCCCTGGTAAACCTGACACCGCGGATCTCCTCCCGGCGCTTGAAGGCGCTGATCACGGCGTCTGCAACGTCTTCCATGTGCTGGTTGGTGTAGACGCGCCGCGGGATCGCCAGGCGGGTGAACTCGAACGGGCTGCGGACGTTCTCGCCGGTCTCCGGATCGCGGCCCATCATCAGCGAACCGACCTCGACGGTGCGCACGCCGCCCTCGAGGTAAAGCGCCAGGGTGAGGGCGTGGCCGGGGAACTGATCCCACGGGATGTGCGGCAGGAACCTGGCTGCGTCGATGAAGACCGCGTGTCCGCCCACGGGCCACTGAATCGGCACGCCGGCGCTCTTCAGCAGCTCGCCCAGGTACTGCACCTGGCCCACGCGGTACGCCAGGTAGTCCGGGTCGAGCGCCTCCCTGAGGCCCACCGCCATGGCCTCCAGGTCGCGGCCCGCCAGGCCGCCGTACGTGAGGAAGCCCTCAAACGGCACCACGGCAGCGCCAACCCTGTCGAACATCTCCTCGTCCCGGAAGGCCAGCAGGCCGCCGATGTTGACCAGGGCGTCCTTTTTGGCGCTCATCATCAGGCCATCGCCGTACGAGAACATCTCGCGGGCGATGTCGATGGGCGCCTTGTCCGCATAGCCCTCCTCCCGCATGCGGATGAAGTGGCAGTTCTCCGCGTAGCGGGCCACGTCGAACAGCACGAGCAGGCCGTGCTTCCTGGCGATCTGATACGTTTCCCGGATGTTGGCCATGGAGACGGGCTGCCCGCCGGCAGAGTTGTTCGTCACCGTCATTACGATACAGGCGATGTTCTCCGGTCCGTGCTCCGCGATGAACCGCTCCAGCTTGGCGGTGTCCATGTTGCCCTTGAACGGGTGGAACTCCTCGGTGGGAACGTCCAACAGCAGGTCCACGGGGCGGCCGCCGGCCAGCTGCACGTGGCCCCGCGTGGTGTCGAAGAACATGTTGGAGAGCACGTACATGCCCGGACGGGTGATCAGCTGGGAAAAGGCGCTCTTCTCGGCGCCGCGGCCCTGGTGAGTCGGGATGACGTACTCATACCCGGTGATGTCGGTGACGGTCTCCTTCAGTTTGTAGTAACTGCTGGCGCCTGCGTACGACTCGTCGCCGAGCATCATGGCTGACCACTGGAACTGGCTCATCGCGCCCGTGCCGGAATCGGTGAGCAGGTCGATGTACACGTCTGCAGAGCGCAGGAGGAACGGGTTGTAATGAGCGGCCTTGAGCGCCGTTTCCCGCTCTTCCCTGGGGATGAGGCGGATCGGTTCCACCATCTTGATCTTGAATGGCTCGCCCTTCGGCATGGCTGACTCCTCCTTCTTCAGCAGGGCCTTATGTAGTGCACCATGTCAGCGGCAGCAGAAGGGCCGGAAGCTTCCCTTCCGGCCGGTGAGCGCCCTGGCCGCTACGGAGGCCTTCATCCCGGGCGGGCCGAAATCCTGCTCAGGGGGCGTCCTCATCGTCCCACTCGTCCGGCTCGATCCCATCGAGCAGCCGGGACTCCGGCGTCTCCTGGTCAGGCCTTCCCTTCAGCCGGTCCAGGAGCGACCGGGGCTGGCATGTGACTGTGGGCGGTTCGTTGGCCACGTCGGCCGGGATGTACCTCGGGTTGCTCGGATCCGTGGGGTGGCGGACCAGCGGCTCCGGTCGCCGGATAAAGACCTGCTCCACCGGCGTGCCAGCGCACCCCTCCTGCCAGAGCTGCCACTGCGTGTAGGTGGGGCGGCCGTCCTGGGCCGGCACCGTCACCTGCACCACCTTCAGCTTGACCAACATGTTACCGGCGGACTTCGGTTCGGTCCCCTGCAGGAACAGGTCCTGCGTCACCTGGTTCGGCGGGCAGTTACCGTCGGGCAGCATGCCGGTGAGCCGGCAGATGGTCACGCTCACCACCTGCGCAGGGCGGGGCCAGTCATCCGGCGGTGAGGTGACGGCCTGGGTCATGATGCGGTTCCAGATCTGCACCGGCACGAAAGCGCCCGTCCAGGGCAGGTGGTTGTCCGGGTTGTCGTACCCGTTCCAGACGGCCGTCACCAACTCCGGCGTGAAGCCGATGAACCAGGCGTCGCGGTTGTCCTCCGTCGTGCCCGTCTTGCCTGCGGCGGGCCAGCCCCGGAAGCCGCCGGTGAAGCCGTAGGCGGTGCCGCGGCGGATCACGTCCTTCATCATATCGATCATCAGGTAGGCGGCACCCTCGCTGACCAACTGCTGCGGGGCCGGCTTCGCCTCGAAGAGAACCTCGCCCGTCGGGTCGACGATGCGGGTGATGACCACGGGATCGACCTTCATCCCCATGTTGGCGATCACGCTGTACGCGGCGGTGAGGTCCAGCACCGACACGCCCTTCGATATGCCCCCCAGCGCCAGGGCCAGGTTCTCGTCCTCGGGGAGGATCGTGGTGAGCCCCATCCGGCGGGCGAGGTCGGCGGCTTTCCACGGCCCTCCCGCGTACTGCATGGCCCGCACGGCCATGGGGTTGACCGACTGCTCCACGCCGTACCGGGCGGGCTTCAGCCCCTGGTAGCGGAAGTCGTAGTTCTGCGGCCAGACGGTGGTGCCGTCGTTGGAAAGCCGCACTGGAGCGTCGTCCAGGATGGTGGCCGGGGACATCCCCGCCTCCAGGGCCGGCAGGTAGGCGACGATAGGCTTGATGGCCGACCCCGGCTGCCGCAGGGCGTCCGTGGCCCGGTTGAACTCCAGCATGCCCTGGCGGGTCCTGCCGCCCACCAGCGCCAGCACCTCACCGGTGCGCGGGTTCATCAGCACCGCCGCCGCCTCCGGCCGGGGGCCTTCGGTGGGGATGCCGTAGGCCTGGTCCGCGGCGTCCATCTGCTCCACCACCGCCTGCTCCGCCAGGGCCTGCAGCTTCGGGTCAAGCGTGGTGTACACCTTCAGCCCGGCGCGCGCTACCGACTGGGGATCCTTCAGCTTGATGCCGTACCGTGCGGCGAGCCCCGGCTGGGCGTCGGTGAGAATGTTGATGACGTAATCGATGAAGGCGTTGCCTTTCTGCACGACCGAGTCCGGCGAGTAGGTATTGACCAGCGTGGGCCGGAACGCGCGCGCTTCGTCGTACTCCGCCTGGGTGATCATGCCCTCCCGAAGCATGGCGTCCAGCACCACTTCCCGGCGCCGGAGCGACGCCTCCATGTCGACGTACGGGTCAAAGAGCGAAGGCCCGTTGACCATTCCGGCCAGCTGGGCCGCTTCCGCGAGGTTGAGCTGGCCGACCTCCTTGCCGAAGAAGGTCTGGGCCGCAGCCTGAATGCCGTAGGCCCCCTGGCCGAAGTAGATGTGGTTCAGATACATCTCGAGGATCTGGTCCTTGGCGAAGCGCCGCTCCAGTTGAATGGCGATCCAGGCCTCCTGGATCTTCCGCCTGAGCGTGACCTCCTGGGTCAGCCACCCGCTGCGGGCGAGCTGCTGCGTGATGGTGGAGCCTCCCTCCACGCGCCCCCCGGGCAGGCGGAGGAGGTAGAGGCCGGTCCGCCAGGCGGCCCGGGCGAGACCGCGCAGGTCGATTCCGTGGTGCTTGCGGAACCGGGGGTCTTCCACGGCGATGAAGGCATTCCTGACCTGCTCCGGGATCTGGCTGATCCTCACGGGCGTGCGGTTCTCGCCGCCGTGCAGCCGGTAGACCTCGTTGCCCTCCCGATCGTAGATGACGGTGGTGGTCGCCCAGGCGATCTCGTCAAGCTTGGGAGCGGCGGCGACAGCCCTGGCAACGAAGGTGCCGCCGGCGGCGCCTGCGCCCAGGATGAGCACCAGCAGCGTGATCCAGAGGTAGCGCCACCAGCGCCGGGCCCGGCGAGGTGGCTGGGCGCCGGGGCGCCGCGCCCGCTGTACGTCCTCGCCCATCGCATCGCCCCCTCGATCAGGTGTGCGTATAGTGTGTACGAGAAAAGGGACGGCCTATCGCCGTACATGAAAAGGGACGGCTTTTCGCCGTCCCTGAACTGGCTATGCGCTATCCCGCAGCCGGCGTCCTGACCGCAACCTCCACCGCGTCGCCCCAGAGCCGCTCCAGGTTGTAGAAGGCCCGCTCTTCCTCCTGCATCACGTGGATGACCAGATCCCCGAAGTCCAGCAGCACCCACTTGCCGTTCCGGTAGCCCTCCACGTGGTCGATCTTCAGCCCGCGCTCGGAGAGATGCTTCTCCACGTGGTCTGCGATGGCCCGTACGTGCGTGCTGCTCGTTCCGGAGCAGATCACGAAGTAGTCGGTTACTCCGCTGATGCCGCGGATGTCGAGAATGCGGACCTCACGAGCCTTCTTCTCGTCGGCAGCGAAGGCGGCCCACTGAGCCATCTCGGCGGATTCAGTCAATCCGGCATTCCCCTTTCGTACCAATTGTCTATCGTTTACTTCACCGTATTCGTCCCGTATCCGCAGGTTCCTCCCATGCGGGCAGGATCACCCGCACGGCGCCGCCCTGCTCGGCGCCCGCCGTCACCATCTCGGCAGCATAGCCCTGAGCGAGCAGCGACCGGGCCACCATCAGGCTGCCGTCTGCGTCATCACCGGGCACCACCCGCACCGCCGCGGGCAGGTCGGACGGCGGGTCGATGCGCCCGGCCCGGAAGCCCTGCTCCTCTCGACGGAACCCGGGTCGAGGCTGGCGGCCAGTGCGATCAGGGAGGGGAGGCGGGAAGGCTCGATGGTCGAGCAGCGCGGGGAGCCGAACCAGACTGCCCGGGCTTGTCACCTTGGCGATCACGGTGCGCATGAACGCCTGCTGGGCGCGCATGCGGCCCAGGTCCTCGTCGGGATACCCCGTACCATCATTGTTGTGCCGCCAGCGAACATATTCAAGCGCCTGCTGACCGTAAAGTACTTGCGGTCCAGGCTCAAAATGGATATGCAGGTCTTGATATGGGTCGTCATACTCCATCTTGAAAGGAATGTCGACCTCAACCCCGCCGATCGCGTCAACCGCCCTGACGAAGGCCGCCATGTCGACGACCACCGTGTAATGGATGCGGACGCCCAGGAGCCCCTCCACCGTCTTCAGCGTGCGGAGGTTCGGGGGAAAGGACTCGTCCTCGTCGAGCACACCGTAAACGTAAGCGTGGTTCACCTTCTCGATGGTGCCCCTGCCCGCCAGATAGGCTCTCGTGTCGCGCGGGAGCTGGATCGCCCCCGCCCGCTTCTGCTCGGGGTCGAGCGAAACCAGGAGCAGCACGTCTGTGCGCAGCGCCTCCTGATCCAGCGCCATGGCGAGGATGTTGACGCGCTCGCCCGGCTGCACGGGTGCCGCGCTCGCCTCGGGGGCCACCTCGGGGGCGACGGGAGGCAGCCGCCCACCTTCCCCACCTCACCACCCTTGCGCCCTCCTTGCGTCAGCTACCGCTGCATCTGCTGCAGGAGCCAGTTGCGTGTCTCCACCGATGCGGGGTGGATCAGCCACCCCTGCTGCACCACGTAGACCAGGCAGTTGTCCAGGGCGCCGAGCAGTGCCCGGTCCAGGTCATGCTCGGCCTCGGCCCGGATCGCCTCCACCCCGGGGAACCGCCGACCCGGCTCGACGTAATCGGCGAGGTAGATCACCTTCTCCAGCAGGCTCATCCCGGCTCGCCCGGTCGTGTGGACGGCGATGGCCTGCAGCACCGCACGGTCGGTCACCAGCCCCTGCTCGAGCAGGAGGGCGGCCGCCACCGGGCCGTGCAGCAGATCAGGCTGGGCCCGCTCCACGGGGTCCGGGTTCAGCCCCAGCCGGATCGCCTCATCCAGCAGCACCGCGGGCGGGAGCGGCTTGGCGTAGTCGTGCAGCAGCGCGGCCGCCGCCACCTGCTCTTCGTCGGCGCCGTGGATGCGGCCCAGGCGCCGGGCGGTCTCCAGCACCCGGTAGGTGTGCGCCAGCCGCTCGCCCGTCACGCGCGCCTTGAGCGCCGCCTCCAGCACGTGCCATTCCGCCACGGGAACCCCTCCTCAGACGATGTCCTGACCGGTGTAAAGCCTGTGCGTTTCGATGTACTCGGCCACCGCGTCCGGCACCAGGTAGCGCAGCGGATAGCCGCCGGCCGCCAGTTGGCGCAGGTGGGTGGCCGAGACCGCCACGCCCGGAATCTCCAGCAGGCGGACGCGCGCGCTGAGGCGCGGACCCAGGTCGGCGAGAAGCTGCCGCCCCAGGGCCGAGTCGTAACCGGGGCGGTTCACCACCAGCCAGTCCGCCATCTGGAGCAGCGTCTCCCACTCCCGCCAGGTGCGGATCTGCAGAAGGCTGTCCATCCCGATGATGTAGGAGGCCTGCCAGTCCGGCCGCTGGGCCTGCAGGGCCCGGACCGTCTCGATGGTGTACGAGGGGCCCTCCCGCCTGAGTTCCAGGTCGGAGAGGGCGAAGGCCGGGTTGCCGGCAATCGCCAGCCTGACCATGGCGATCCGATGGAGCGCCGGGGTCACGGCCTGTCCCGCCTTGTGCGGCGGCTGCCGGTTGGGCATGAAGATCACCCGCTCCACCCCGGTGAGGTGCAGCACCCCCTGCGCCGCGGCCAGGTGACCCAGGTGAATTGGATCGAAGGTGCCGCCGAGGATGGCGACCCGTGCCACCCCCACCACCCCCTGTCAGTCAGGCAGCTCGATCTTCGGCTCCTCGGGGTTGCGGCGGTAGAGCAGGAAGTTCCGCCCCACCACCTGAACCAGGGCGGCGTCCGTGCGCCCTGCGATCTCCGCTGCGACCGCTGCGGGCTCCTCAGGGGCGGTCTGGAGCACCCGGCCCTTGATCAACTCCCGCGCCCGCAGGGCGCCCTCGGCCTGGGCGAGCACCCCCTCGGTTACGCCCTCCTTGCCAATGGTCAGGATCGGGTTCATGGTCACGCCCATCGCCCGCAAGAATCGCTTCTGCTTGCCGCGCAACTCCACGTCACTGTCATCCTCCCTGCCGTCGCCGGGCACCGGCCCGTCACACGGGATCGTCCGTCAACTCGAACTCGATGCCGTAGACCCGGACGGTGTCGCCATCCTCCGCCCCCGCCTGCCGCAGGGCCCGCTCGATGCCCTTCAGCTTCAGGATGTTGAGGAAGCGCCGCACCGCCTCATCGTTCTCCCACATCGTCATGGCCACGAGCCGCTCGATCTCCCGGCCCTCCACGTGCCAGATGCCGCCGTGGCGGTAGACCCGCCAGTCGTCCTCCTTCGGCCGGTAGACCTTCTCCTCCGCAGGCGCCGCCGGCTCGGGCGGCTGCCAGGACGCGATCAGGTCCGCCGCCGCCGAGAGGAGCGGCCTGAACCCCTCCCGGGTGGCGCCGGAGATCGGGAAGACCCTATAGCCACGGGCCTCCAGATCCGCCTGCACTCGGGGCAGGTTCTCCCGGGCCTCGGGCAGGTCCATCTTGTTGAAGGCCACCAGGGTGGGCCGCGCGGCCAGCTCCGGGTTGTAGGCGCGCAGCTCGTGCTGGATCACGTCGAAGTCCTGCAGCGGGTCGCGACCCTCGGTGCCGGCGCCGTCCAACACGTGGATCAGCACCCGCGTGCGCTCGACGTGGCGCAGGAACTCGTGCCCGAGCCCCACCCCCTGGTGCGCCCCCTCGATGAGGCCGGGGATGTCGGCAATGACGAAGGAGCGGCCGTCGCCCACCTCGACGACGCCGAGGATGGGGTTCAGGGTGGTGAAGGGGTAGTTGGCGATCTTGGGCCGGGCGGCGCTCACGGCGGAGAGGAAAGTGGACTTCCCCGCGTTGGGGAAGCCGACCAGCCCCACATCCGCCACGACCTTCAGCTCCAGGAGCAGCCAGCGCTCCTCCCCCGGCTCGCCCTTCTCATAGAACGTGGGGCACTTGTTGGTGGGCGTGGCGAAGCGCATGTTGCCGCGCCCGCCCCGGCCCCCCCGGGCGACGATGGCACGCTGGCCGGGCTCCACCAGGTCAAAGAGCACCTCGCCGGTGTCGTCGTCCCTGACCACGGTGCCCGGGGGCACCTTGACCACGAGGTCGTCACCCTTGCGGCCGTGCATGCCCTTCGTGCCGCCGTGCTCCCCCCGCTCGGCCTTGAAGTGTTTCTGGTACTTGAAGTCGACGAGGGTGTTCAGCCCCGGATCCACGACGAAGACGACGTTGCCCCCGCGGCCGCCGTCGCCGCCCCACGGGCCGCCCTCGGGAATGTACTTCTCCCGGCGGACTGAGTTGGAGCCCCGCCCCCCGTCGCCGCCCTTCACGTAGATACGGGCGACATCCACAAACATGGTATCACGCCCCAGACCGGTTTCTCGTGGCTAGTATTCGCCCGTGGAAGAGGCCCCAGCACCGCCGGGGTGCTGGGGCCTCGGGTTTCCGCCTTACGCCTCGAGGGCGACCTCGATGGGCAGGACCGAAACCTGCTTCCGGTCGGCGCCCTTGCGGCCGAACTTCACGATGCCATCGGCCAGGGCGAACAGAGTGTCGTCCTTGCCGCGGCCCACGTTCGCGCCGGGATGAATCTTGGTGCCCCGCTGGCGGACGATGATCTCACCGACGGTGACGATCTGACCGTCGCTCCGCTTCACACCAAGGTACTTGGGGTTCGAATCACGACCGTTCTTGGTCGAACCAACGCCCTTCTTGCTGGCGAAAAGCTGAAGGAACATGCGGTTAGCCTCCCTCCGTCACGCGGACATAATGCTTGTAATCCTTCGCAATATCCTGCAGGCCGAGAACCGTGGTCTCGAGGATGGCCGCAGCCTTGAGCCGGGACTCCGGCGTTCCGCCGGGCAGCAGCCTGCACCAGGCCTTCCCGGACCCGGCCCGACCCTCGTGGGGATGAGCCGCGACCCGCTTGAGCCCGATGAGCGCCGTCACCACCAGTGCGGTGACCGCGGCGCAGACGATGTCCTCGCCCGGTTCGGCGTAGCCGGCGTGTCCCTCGGCGTGCAGCGAGACGACCGAGCCGTCGTCCGCCCGGCCCACCCGGACCGTGATCACGGCACTACCCCTCGATGGCCTCGATGGTCACCGCAGTGAACGGCTGCCGGTGGCCGGACTTCCGGCGGTAGTTGGACTTGGCCTTGTACTTGAAGACGAGGATCTTCGGCGCCTTGCCCTGGGCGGCGACCTTGGCGGTCACCTTCGCCCCGTCGACGTAAGGCGTGCCGACGGTCACCTGGCCGTCCTTGGCGATGGCCAGGACCTTGTCGAAGACGACGCTCTCGCCCTCGCCGGCCCCGAGCTTCTCCACCCGCACGGTGTCGCCGACCTGGACCCGATACTGCTTGCCACCGGTCTCCACGATCGCGTAAGTCAAACGGAACACCTCCGAGATGTAGACTCGCCGGGACCAGGTACGCCTGACGGCGGTTTGGTGAACCCGCCCCGTGCGGTTGCCACCACAGACCCCTGGAACTCGCCGGGGCGCGCGGAGGCGACATGTAATGTTAGCATGGGTTGGCCACGTGTGTCAATGCAGGGCCCAGTGCCGCGTTTTCGTTTCTGCTGGTCGCCACTCTCGCAGGCGACACCGATGCGCGTGTTCCTATTTTACCGAATATAGCGTAAAGTGGTGGGTGAGGTGCTTTCGGCGATTCTCTCAGGCGACCCAGGCGCCACACACAAGGAGGGAGCCCATGATCTGCGCGGGCTGGAGCCGGAGCCCCATGGCCGTGATCTCGCTCATTCTGTCAGGTATCGGTGTGTTCCTTCTGGTGGCCGATGGGCAGCTCGTACTCGGCTGCTGTGCGGCCGCGCTGGCCAGCCTGTTCACCACAGGAAGGGGCCGGGACTAGCAGGGCAGACCACCAGCCGCCCCAGGGGTCTGCCTCGTGAGGCGAAGATCGGTGCGCGTGGTCCTTGACCTATAGTATATAAAGATATACAATAAGGTTGCAAAGTGCGATGGTGGAGAGAAGGAGAGCCATCGGCAGTCTGACGGAACCGCTCCTGCGGCGGTGCCCTGGGTCTGCCATGGTCTCTCCTTTTTCCGTTGCTGAGAGGGGGTCATGTCATGAACCGTACTGAGATGATCCAGCGCCTTGCCTCGGAACCCTTCGACCTGCTGGTGATCGGAGGCGGCATCACCGGGGCCGGCGTCGCCCGCGAGGCGGCGCTGCGGGGCCTCAAGGTGGGCCTGGTCGAGGCGAACGACTTCGCCTCCGCCACCAGCAGCCGTTCCACCAAGCTGATCCACGGTGGGCTGCGGTACCTGAAGAACTTCGAGTTCCGCCTGGTGCGGGAGTCGGTCGTCGAACGGCAGAACCTGCTTTTCATGGCTCCTCACCTGGTCAAGGCCACCTCCTTCCTGTTCCCGGTCTACGAGGGCGACCCCGACCCGCTCTGGATGCTGAACATCGGCCTCACCTTCTACGACTGGTTCGCCGGCAAGACAAATCCGATTCCGCATCGGATGCTGAAGCCCGGGCCGCTGCGGGAACGGGAGCCCCTGCTGCGTGAGGACCAGCTGAAAGGCGGCGCCGTGTACGCCGACTGCCGCACCGATGACGGGCGCCTCACCCTCGAGGTGATCCAGTCGGCCGTCGCACACGGGGCCGCAGTCGCCAACTACGTCCGGCTGACCGCCTTCCGGAAGGATGGCAACGGTCATATCATCGGGGCGGAGGTGCATGACCGGCTCACCGGCAACACCTTCGACATCAAGGCGACCCGCGTGGTGGCCGCCGCCGGCCCGTGGGCAGACGCCGTGCGCCGCCTCGACGACCCCGGCGCTCCAGGCATCCTGAGGCTTACCAAGGGCGTCCACCTGGTCGTGCCCCACAGCCGGCTGCCCATTCAGAACGCGGTGGTGATGCGGGGCCGCGACGGGCGCATGATGTTTGCGGTGCCCTCGGGCAACTGCACCTACATTGGCACCACCGACACCGACCACCACGGTGACCCCGCCGCCTACTCGATCACCCGCGCCGACGTGGAGTACGTGGTAGACGCCGCCCGCCGCCTCTTCCCCGAGACGGGGCTGAGCGAGGGCGACATCATCGCCGGCTGGTCTGGCTTCCGGCCCCTCCTGAAGCCCGAGAACGAGGCGAACCCCTCGGCCACCTCCCGGGACTACAAGCTCTTCCACAGCCCCTCGGGGCTCGTGACCGTGGGCGGCGGCAAGCTGACCGCCTTCCGCGCAATGGCCAGCCACATCGTTGATGACGTCTTCCCCTCCACCCGGAGCGAGGCACACCTGGCCGCCAGCACCGCCCTCCTGCCCGGCGCAGAAGGAGGGCTGCCGGACGAACAGCTGAAGCGCAGGCTGGCCGAGGAGATCGGCAGCGCCGGCAACCTGATTGATCTGCTGGCCGACCGCTATGGCTCGGCCCTGAACCAGGTCGCCGTCGAGGCCCGGAAGATCAACTCCCCCGACCCGGAGCTGCGCTGGCGCCTCGCCCAGGCCCGGCACGCCGTCAAGGCCGAGATGGCGGTGCACCTCCTGGACGTCGTCCAGCGGCGCACTGACCTGATGCTCTTCACGCCGCACAACGGGCGGCCGTACCTGCCCGCCCTGGCCGACGAGATGGGCGCCCTGCTGGGCTGGACGGATGAGCAGAAGCAGGCGGAGATTGCGGCCACCGAGCATCAGCTGGACGCCATGTTCGCCTGGAAGCAGGAAGCCCGCGCAGGCGCAACCGCATGACCGTATGCAGCCAAGAAGAGACCCGGGTCTGGCCTGGCCAGGTCCGGGTCTCAACCTTCTATGAGCCGCCCCTTGGCGTAAGTTCGGTAGGCCCTCACGATCTCCACCCGCACCACCTTACCCACAAGGTGGCCGGCGTCGGTCACGTCGACGACGTAACCGTCCACCCGGGCGATTCCGTCAGCCGGGTTGGTAGCGTGGGCCTCGTCGATACGCAAGTCGATCACCTGGCCCGCCGTCACCGGCAGCGCCCGCGCCTCCACCTCCTCACGGGTACCGAGGGCCTTCAGGCTCCACGACTCCTGGTGGATCTCGCTGTTGCCGCGGATGTAGATCGTGCGGGCCAGCTCGTTCTCCAGCGCCCGCAGATTCGCACCGCCGGGGCCGATGAGCAGGGCGGCCACTGACGGGTGGACCTCCATGAGGAGCGCCTCGCTGGAAGACTGCTTCATGATGCGCCGGATCTCCGCCCGAACCCGGTGGGCCATCGTCTCCTCGTTGAAGAGCTTGCCCCTGCCGTCGCAGTAGTGGCACGGCTTGGTGAGCGCCTCGCTCAGGTTCTGCCGTGACTTCTTGCGGGTCATCTCGAGCAGGCCGAGCTGTGTGAGGCCCAGGATGTTGGCCCGCGTGCGGTCGCGCTTCAGCTCCTCCTCCAGTGCCTGAATCACCTGCTGCCGGTGATCGGGCCGGTCCATATCGATGAAGTCGATGATGATGATGCCGCCGATGTCTCTCAGGCGGAGTTGGCGTGCGATCTCCCGCGCGGCCTCCATGTTGGTCCTGAACACCGTGTCGGCCAGGTTTGTGGAGCCCACGAACTTTCCGGTGTTGACGTCGATGGCGGTGAGCGCCTCGGTCTGGTCGATGACCAGGTAGCCGCCGCTCTTCAGCCACACGCGCTTGCGCATGGCCTTCTCGATCTCCATCTCGACGCCGTAGTAGTCGAACAGGGTCTGGTCGGTGCGGGTGTAGAGCTTGATGCGGTCCCGGAACTGGGGAGCGTGCAGGTCCACCACCTCGAGGGCGGTGTCGTACGCGGCCCGCTGGTCCACCATGAACAGGCTGACGTTGTCATCCAGACCGTCGCGCACCAGCCGGTGGATCAGCCCGAGGTCGTGGTGAACGAGAGCCGGCGCCCTGACCGAGGCGGCCTTGGCCGTGATCTGCTGCCAGTGGCGCTCCAGGAAGGCGGCGTCGTGCGCCAGTTCCTCTTCCCCGGCCCCCTCGGCGACGGTGCGGACGATCAGGCCCATGCCCTTCGGCTTCACCGACTGGGCGATCTGCTTCAGCCGCTCCCGCTCGCGCTCGTCGGTGATGCGCCGGCTGACTCCGATGTAGTCCACCTGCGGCATCAGCACCAGGAAGCGGCCGGGCAGCGTGATGTTGCGGGTCACGCGGGCCCCCTTGGTGCCGATGGGCTCCTTGGCCACCTGCACGAGGACCTCCTGGCCGGTCCGCACCAAGTCCCTGATGGTGAGGCGCTGCCCGCCCCGTGCAGAGACCTCCTCGCCCTCTACCTGGGCACGACCGGGCTGCGCATCATCCACGTAGAGGAAGGAGTTGCGCTCAAGTCCGATGTCGACAAAGGCCGCCTGCATGCCCGGCAGCACATTCTCGACCTTACCCTTGTAGATGTTGCCGACGATGCGCTGGTGGACCGGGCGCTCGATGTAGATCTCGACCAGTTCGCCGTCCTCCAGCACGGCAGCGCGGGTCTCATCAATGTCGACGGTGACGAGAATCTCCTTGCGCATCAAAAAAAGCCCCCATCTCCTTTGGGGTAGAGGTACTGCTCAGCGATAGTATCCCAAAGTATGTTGGAGTTCTGCTCCCGGCATGCCGACTCCTGCACAGCTCACGCTTGGAACGGCGCACAGCCCTCCGGGCCCCCGGAGGGCTGTGCGCCGCATGGCTCAGTACTTACGCTCCACGACGACGGTGTAGTCCATCGCCAGGATCACCATCGCACCCAGGGCGGTCAGCACCGGCAGGATCAGGGCGAAGACCACCGCACCGTTTACAGGCAGGTTGAGGATCTCCGTGCCGTTCGGATCCCGCACGATGATCCGGTTGACGTTCCCCTCGTGCAGGATGCGCTTCAGGGTCTCCACCAGATCCCGGCCGCTGACCTTCAACTCTTCGGTGAAACCGCCGGGCCGCGCCTGCGCCTGGTCCTGCTCCTGCTCCAGCTGAATCGTGGCGAGCACGGCATCCCAGTCGTTGGCCTCGAGAACCTCCCGCGCCCTGGCGTACGAGATGTCGAAACGGGCGCGCAGCAGATCCATCTTCGCCAGCTTCTCCCGCTCCTCCATCTGACGATCCCCCTCCTCTCCACATCAGGTCAATGGTGCCCGTTTCATCTAGTGTGACGACGCCGGTCGGTCGGACCCTTCATCCGCCCCGCCCCTCAACGACCTGATTGCCGACCTGCACCTGAAGGACTCCGATCAGCGGGTGAAAAGTTCGACAGCGCCCGCCTCGGCAGGAGACGGGCGCTGTCGTGCATCTTGGAAGCGGAGCGGGCTACAACGACCAGGGTTCCGCCAGCACCCCGGTCTCCGGGTCGCGCCGGTAGAGCATCAGGCGGTGTGTCAGCGCCAGATCGGCGCCGGCCAGGTTGGGCGAGAGCTGCGCCAGGCCCGCCAGCACCTCCTCCGGCTTCAAGTTCCCCTCCGAGCCGGTCTGAACCACGGTCCGCAGTTCACCCGGCCCGCTGACCGCCAGATCGTAGACCTGCGGGCGGATGTCGACCGGGCGGGGACCGCTGCGGCCCTCCCGGGTCACCACAACCGCACCGGCCGCCAGGAAGGCCGCCACGGCGGCCTCCAGCGCCGCCTGATCGGCGCCTTCCACCGTGAGGCGGTATGCCGCGGCGTTGATCTGCGCCATCAGCGAGTCGCCCCCTTCAGGGGCCGGTCGGGCCTCCAGGAGCCTCACATCCTGCGGCAGTTGCAGGTTTGCGCGCGCCAGAAAATCCGCGGGGTCCACGGGCTCGGTCAGGTCCACGTCCAGAAACTCGCCTTCACTGCTTGTCCCCGTCGCCAGCGCGGAGGCGTAGCTGATCCGGGGGTGCGGGTTGAACCCCTGGGTGAAGGCCAGGGGAAGCTCGGCGCGCCGTAGGCCCCGCTCCACGGTGCGCTGCAGGTCCAGGTGCGACAGGAAGCGGGCCAGGCCCACCTTAGCCAGCCGAATCCGTAACCGCAATTTCTTCCTCTCCCACAAAGCCCGCCGGCTTCAGCGTCGGCAGCACGTTGTAGCTCATGCACACGCCGCAGTTGTCGCAGTTCTCCCACCGGCAGTCCTCCACCTCCAGCTCGGCCATTGCCCGCCGGTGGTCGTCGATGAGCCACTCCCGGCTGATGCCCGGCGAGAGGTGGTCCCAGGCGAACCGCTCGCCATAGCCCTTCTTCCGGTAGGTGTAGAACGCGACGTCGACCCCGCTCTCCGCACAGGCCCTCAGCCAGAGGCCGTAGTCGAAGTGCTCGTTCCAGCCGTCGAACCGGGCACCCATCTGCCAGGCCCGCAGGATAGCGTCGGCCACCCGCCGGTCCCCGAGCGAGAGCAGCGCCTCGATGTGGCTGACGTCGGACTCGTGGTACTTGTACTCGATGCGCCGGTCCTTCAGGAAGCGCTTGATGTACTGCTGCCGCCGCCGGGCCTCCTCCAGCGTCACCTGCGGCTCGAACTGGAACGGCGTGTGCGGCTTCGGCACGAACACCGAGACCGAGATGGTGACCCGCACCTTGCGGGCCTCCTGGCGGCCCAGCTCCTCCTCGGCGATCTCCAGGGCCCACTGCCCCTTCTCGGCGATCGCCTGCAGGTCGGCGTCAGTCTCGGTGGGCAGGCCGAGGATGAAGTAGAGCTTCACCGCCCGGTAGCCGCTCCGGAAGGCGGCCCGCATCGCCTCGCGGATGTCCCGGTCGGAGACGGTCTTGTTGATCACCCGCCGGATGCGGGCGGAGCCGCCCTCCGGCGCCAGGGTGATCGAGCCCTTGCGCACCTTGTTCACGGCGTCCGCCACCGCCACCGAGAAGGCGTCGACCCGGGTGGAGGGCAGGGTCACGTTCACGCCCTGGCACTGGAGCTCGTCCGACAGGCGGCTGACCGTCTGCTGCACATCCGTGTAGTCCGCCGTGGAGAGCGAGACCAGCGAGAGCTCGCTGTAGCCGGTGTTTCGCACCACCTCACGGGCGAGCTTCTGCACGATCTCCGGCGAGCGCTCCCGCACCGGCCTGGTGATGTAGCCGGCATGACAGAAGCGGCAGCCCCGGGTGCAGCCCCGGAAGACCTCCACCTGGGCCCGGTCGAACACGATCTGCGTGTTGGGCACCACCGGCCGGGTGGGGAAGTCGATGGTATCCAGGTCCTTCACGGTCGCCCGGTCCACCACCGCGGGCACCCCGGGCTCGGTGGGGCGGTAGTCCCTGATCGTGCCGTCGGGGTTGTACGAGACCTCGTAGAGGCCGGGCACGTAGCAGCCCGTGATGCGGGCCAGCCGCCGCAGGAGCGCCCTGCGGTCCTTCCGGCCCTCGTCGCGCCAGGCCTTGAAGGCGTCCAGGATCTCGTGGATGACCTCCTCGCCGTCGCCCAGTACTGCCACGTCCAGAAAAGGCGCCAGCGGCTCACAGTTGAAGGCACAGGGGCCGCCGGCGATGACCAGCGGATGGGCCTCGGTGCGGTCTGCCGCGAGCAGCGGAACCCCTGCCAGGTCGAGGCAGGTGAGGAGGTTGGTGTAGGTCAGCTCGTAAAGCAGGGGGAAGGCGATGATGTCGAACTCGCCCACAGGGGTCCAGCTCTCCAGAGTGAAGAGCGGAATCCCCTCCGCCCGCATCGCCGCCTCCATGTCGGTCCACGGCGCGTACGCCCGCTCGCAGCAGGCGTCCTCCCGTCGGTTGATCTGGTGGTACATGATGAGCGACCCCAGGTGGGACATACCCACCTCGTATGCATCGGGGAAGGTCCAGGCGACCTTGAGCGCCACCTTGCTGTGGTCCTTCACCACGGCGTTCCACTCGCCGCCGGTGTAGCGGGCGGGCTTGGAGACCCGGGGCAGCAGCCGCTCGATGCGGTCGCGCAGGGTCCCGGCCATGCCGTCACCCCTCTTCTCGTCTGTGATGGGAACCACCTACGATGTTACGCGAAAGCGGCGGGTAAGTAAACCGAGGTTTGAAATAACCAGAGCCCCACCGCTGCGTGCGGGGCTCACCAGCCCCAGGGACGCCATTGGTACCTCTAGCGATCAAGTACTTCCTCCACCGTCGCCCGGGGACCAAGCTCCTGAAACGCGTCCAGGATCTCCGCCTCGTGCAGGGTGCCCACGGGAAGGAGCTCCCGGTCGACGACCAGCACCAGGTGGTAGCGGCGGGCCGACAGGTGCTCGAGGACCTCGCCGATGCGGGTGCCCTCCACCACCACGAGGCTGCCGCCGGGAATCAGCCGCTGCCGGGCCATGCGCTGCCGCTTGTGCAGGAACTGCCGGTACGACCGGAACACGGCGTCCTCCCCCTCCGCAAGTGCACCGAGGATCAGAAACAGCCCGCCGACCAGGGGGGTAAGAAAGAGCTGGCCGGCGGCGGCCAGCACCCCCAGGGCGGCCGCTGACATGGCGGCGCCGCAGAACAGGCCGAGCCTTGCGCTCCACAACGTCGTGCGCCGGTAGCCCCACCGCTGGGCCAGGAGCCCCCGCAGGGCCCGCCCGCCGTCCAGCGGCAGGGCGGGGATCAGGTTGAAAAAAGCCAGGTTGGCGTTGACCTGAAAGAAGAAGCGCACCAGCGAGGGGTCGAAGAGGGCATCGCCCATCAGGAAGCTGGCGAGCCCTGCCAGCAGGAAGGACTGCACCGGCCCGGCCAGGGCGACCGAGACCTCGGACTGCGGGTCAAGCTCCAGCGCCGAACCCAGCCTGGCCATCCCGCCCAGGGGCGTGACCAGCAGCGAGTCCACGTCCACCCCGAGCAGCCATGCCACGGTCAGATGGGCCAGTTCGTGCGCGGCCAAGGAGCCCACCAGGATCAGGACCTCCATGAAGTAGCCGCTCACGCAGGCGGCCACGAGGGCCAGCAGGAAGAGCCAGTGCACCTCCACCCGCACGCCGGCAAAGCGACCCACCCTCACATGGGCACCCCTCCCATCGGAGTCTATGGACGGGCCTCCGGCTTCATGCGAGGGTAAAGCAAAAGCGAGGCCCCCTTCGGGAAGCCTCGCGGAAAGGCGTTGTAAGAAACCTCTCAACTAATTGGCGGCTGCCAACTGCAGCTTCTTGAGGTCTTCGATGGCCCCGCTACCACGGCGGAGGGCCCGATACCCCGCTACCCGACCGCCCAGCGTCGCCTTGATGTACTCGCAGGCGATCTCTGGATCTACGGTATAGCCGCAGGTGTAGCAGTCGATCGCAGCAAAGCCCTCTTCGGGATACGTGTGGATCGAGAGGTGAGACTCGGACAGGACCAGGACGCCGGTGACGCCCTGAGGGCTGAACTGGATGAAGCTCTCACCGACTACCGTGGCTCCGCAACGGGTTGCAGCCTCGTATAGGACGCCCTTCAGAAAGTCAACGTCATTGAGCTTCTCGAAGGCAACCTCGCGCAGATCCATGGTGACGTGGCGGCCATAGGTCGAGTAGGCCATGGTAGAAACTCCCCCTTCGGCTGATCATTTCTAGCCCTCTCAAGCTAGACGGGACCATCGTCACGCCAACGGGGGAAAAGTCGGGCACAGCCCCAACCCTTTAAGGCGTGCTAGGTTCCTATTCGGTTCTCGAACCCGTGTGTTGAGACGATCCCAACCTCCAGAACAACGTGGCCTGCCCCTGCAGGGGCATGCAATAGCACGGATTGTACCGGACAAACTGCAGAAAGTCAACATCCGCGCCTGCATTGTGCCGCGTCGTTTCTTATGGGCTGCCACCCGCACGAAAAGGGTGGCAACCTACAATAATATATCGCGTTCCGTCCCCCCTCGCAAGAGTGCAGTGGACCGTTTGCCACATTTCCCTGCAAGCAGCGGACAGGGATTCTCAGCATGAAATCCCGGCAACAGTCGAAGACTACCCGGGGAGGTGAACGCAATGGCCAGCCAGCAGATTCGCTGCACCGTCAGCAGCTGCTACTACTACGAGCCCGGCAACAACTGCGCCGCGGAGACAATCATGGTACGGAGCAAGCCAGACGCAGAGGGCAGCGCCAACATGGAGATCGGCTCCATCGGCGGGCAGGCTTCGAACTCCAATGAGACGCTCTGCGAGACCTTCGTTCCCCAGTCCAGGGGGCCGAAGCCGGGCATCAAGCGAATCGGGAGTTAGCCCCATCCGGTTGGGAGGAGGATTGGAATGGCCCGAAGACGATCGCTGCTGTCCGACGCAACGAAGCTGCACCTGGCCCGTCTTCAGGGCGCCGGAGACCGGGTACAGCCAGGCGACTACGGCATGCTGACCTCCCGGGAGGCCGGCAACATGGTGAAGTACGCCATCCAGGCGGCTGAGCAGGCGCTGGCCGGTCAGTCCCCGACCCGCCCGTAGCAACGATGTCAGGAGGGGGGCTCACGCCCCCCTCCTGACGCGGTTACCTCGTGCTGGCCGCGGCCACCGTGGCCTCCATGGACTGGTCCTTGTCGCGGCGCTCGTCGATGCTGATGTTGGTGACCACCCGCTGCGTCCCCCCGCTGAAGGCCGAGCGGTGCATCTTCTCTGCGATGTCCATCAGGGCCGGCAGATCGCCCTCCATCACGGTGCTGGTGGGGCCCACCGTGTACTTGATGCCGTTCCGGTGGGCCTCCTGAAGCGCACGGGAGACCACGCTGGAGAAACTGGGGCACTCCGTGCCCACAGGAACCACACTGATCTCAACCAGCGCCACCCAGCCTCACCTCCGGCTAATGCAGGGCTCGCTCCTTCACCTGCCTGATCACCTCGTCGACGGTCTTGCCCGAGGCGTCGATCACCGGGAACTGGTTGCCGTTGGTGTCGTGGATGCCCATGAAGTTGCTGGAGAGTCCGGTGACCACGACCGCACCCACGCCCTGCATCTGCCCGGGCGCAAGCGAGGTGACCTTGTACCCTTCTGCCCGCAGTGCCTCCTTCACGTTGCTGAGGCCGTCTTCCACCGCGATCCGCATCGACACCACCTCCGCACGGTTGTGGTCGTACGGGACAGGAGGCCAGGCTTAGTCTGTGCGCGAGGCTGGTTTCGATGCGTGAAGCGCCCCGTCAGGATCTGGCTGTGGATCGTCGGGGCTGTCGGTGGCCACCAGCGAGGCCTCGCCGTGGTCGAGACCCGGCCGCTGGCTGGCCTGATCCCGTCCCCCGGCGGCCTGCCGGTCAGGACGCCTTTTCCCGGTCATGGGCCGATTCCTCCTTCCGCGGGCTGGGCTCCCGCAGCCCTAGTCTTCCCGCTCGCCGGAGAAATCTCCACAGACGTTACTCGGCCGGCCGGGCGCCGAGGGTGGCCTTTACGGTCATCTCCTCGCCGTCGCGGATGATCGTGAGCTCCACCGTATCGCCCACCTTGTAGCCGCCGATCCGGCTGATCAGCTCGCTGGCGCTGGACACCTTCTTGCCGTCCACCGCGATGATCACGTCGGCCGAGACCAGGCCGAAGCGGTCGACCTCAGGGGAGCGCAGGCCCGCCTGCTCGGCGGCGCTGCCCGGGATCACCTCTGCGATCAGGACGCCCTGAGTCGTGCCCAGGCCCAGCATCCGGGCGTACCGATCATTCAGGTCCTCCAGGTACACCCCGAGGTACGCGCGCTGCACGTTCTGCCCCGACATCAGCGTCGGCAGGATCTCCTTTGCGGTGTTGATCGGTACTGCGAAACCGAGACCCACGTTGCCGGAGTACTCCGACGGCGCCGAGATGGCGGTGTTCACGCCGATCACCTCGCCGCGGCCGTTCAGCAGCGGGCCGCCGGAGTTGCCGGGGTTGATCGCGGCGTCAGTCTGGATGGCGCCTGGAATCGTCGTCCTCTCCTCGGTGATCTCGCGGCCCAGCGCCGAGATGATGCCGGCCGTCACGGTAAACTCGTGGCCGTAAGGGTTGCCGATGGCGATGGCCAGTTCACCCACCTGAACCTGATCCGAGTCGCCCAGCTGTGCGGCGATCAGCTGCTTGTCGCCGGGATCCACCTTCAGCACGGCGAGGTCGCTCGTGCTGTCAGTGCCCACCACCGCCGCGGTGAGGCTGGTGCCGTCCAGGAACTTCACCTTGATGGTCTGGGCATTCTCGATCACGTGGTAGTTGGTCAGGATATAACCCGAAGGGTCGACCACGAAACCGGAGCCGCTCCCCGTGGTCCGGTAAAAGCCCTGGCGGCCCACGACCTCCACCAACACCACGGAGGGTGCCACCCGCTGGTAGATCCCAGGAATCACGCTGGCCCCGGCCTCAGCCACCGTCTGGGCCACCGGCTGCACGGTGCTGCCCTGGGAGACCACGCTCGGGATGTAGCCCGAAGGGTTGGTCGGCTGCTGTTTCCGCATCAGGTAGTACGTGGAGCCGCTGCCCACCGCGGCGGAGAGCACCACCAGCGCCACGGCCGCGGCGAACAGGCGCCAGCCCTTGCCGCGCCGTGACTCGCGCCGTTCGGACGCCGGCGGGCTATAAAGCGGCACCGGCGGAGCCGCGGGCGCATCGGAAGCCGCCATCGGAATCTCGGGCAGTTCCAGCTCCGGGGACGGTTCGGCGACCGGTTCGGAGACCAGCGAGGCGTCTGACGGCTGCTCCTCCGGCCCCGCGGCCTCAGCATCCGGGTTCGGCCTGGGATCGAGCTTATCGTCATACATGGGCAAAGTCCCCCTTATACACCAGTGTTCCGCTTGAACGTGTCCCTATAATAGCCCCCGCGACTGAAAGGGAAATGAAGCGTCACTAAGAGCAAGCTAAGAATTCGGCTCGGACGGCGCCTGCCGGTAGATGGGCAGCCAGAGGCTGAACGTGGAGCCCTCCCCCACCTTGCTCTCCGCCGTCAGACGTCCGCCATGCAGCCCGGCGACCCACGAGGCAATGGCCAGGCCGAGGCCGCTCCCCCCGCCTGACGAGCGGGCCGGGTCGGCCCGGTAGAACCGGTCGAAGACCCTGGGCAGGTCCTCGGGTGCGATGCCCCGGCCGGTGTCGATCACCTGCAGGACGACCCCGTCGCCCTGGCGGCCGGCCCGGACGGTGACCGAACCGCTGGGCGTGTACTTGAAGGCGTTGTCCAGGAGGATCAGGAGGGCACGCCGCAACCACTCCGCGTGGCCCAGCACCATCACCCGGTCGAGCGCTTCGGGCAGCTCGCGGCGGAACTCCACGTTGTGAGGCAGGGCCTTCGCCTTGTCGCACACTTCCCGGACCAGGGGTCCCAGCGCCAGCGGCTCCAGCTCCGGCTCCTGCCCCGCGTCGGCCCGCGCGATGGCCAGCATCTCCTCCAGGAGCTGCGACATCCGGGCCGCTTCCGACTTCATGTCGGCCAGCGCCTCGGCGTCGAGGCTGCCCGCCCGCTCCAGATAGTCGATGTTACCCCGGATGATCGTGAGGGGCGTGCGCAGCTCGTGAGAGGCGTCGGCCACAAACCGTTTCTGGGCGTCCACCGCGGCGGCCAGGCGGGCGTACAGCTCCTGGAGCTGGTCCAGCATGCCGTTGAAGGTGTGCACCAGCCGCCCCACCTCGTCTCCCGGCCCCTCGTAGGGCACCCGCAGGCTGAGGTCGGCCGACTGCCCGATGGCCTCAGCCGCCTGGGCCACCTTCTGGATGGGCTTCAGGGCCCGCCCGGCCAGCAGCCAGGAGAAGGCGCCGGCGATAGTGGCGAATGCGGCGGTCGCAGTGCCCAGGATCGGCCTGAGGTTGGCCAGCACCTGCGCCAGCAACTGCATCGGCTGGGCCACCTGCACCCAGTAGCGCAGCTGGTCGCCCACGTAGATCGGCAGGGTGTAGAGTCGGTAAGGCTCGCCGTTGACGTCGCGCTCGTTGGTGAACGTCGCCTGGCCCGCGCGCGCCCTGGCCGGCAGCGGGAAGGAGCCAAAGTCGCTGGACTGCGTGACGATGTAGTCCTCGGCACGCACCATGATGAACGTGGAGCGGTCGGCCAGCGAGCGCAGCATGGGGATGTTCCATGTCAGCGGCGCTCCCTGGGCCACCTTCCAGGCCACGGACTGCAGAGAGGCGTCCACCTCCCGCACGTAGTTCCAGCGCATTACCCCGTACAGGAGGAAGCTGAAGAGCAGGAGGGCGGCGGTCATCTGGGCGGTATACAGCAAGGCGAGCCGCAGCCTCAGCGACATGAATGGGTCACTCCTTCAGCACGTACCCGACGCCCCGCACCGTCTGGATCAGGCGCGGCTCGCCCCCGGCCTCCAGCTTCGACCGGAGGTAGCCGACGTACACCTCGAGCACGTTGGACTCGCCCGAGTAGTCATACCCCCACACCTTCTCCATGAGGGTGTCGCGGGTGAGCACCTGGCGCGGATGGCTCATGAAGAGGTGCAGGAGCTCGTACTCCTTGGCGGTGAGGCTGATGCGCCGCGAGCCCCGGATCGCCTCCCGGGTGGCCGTGTCGAGGACGAGGTCGGCGAACTGCAGCACCTGCTGACCGCCGTTGCCGTCGCTCTGCCCGGGCCCGCCGCGCCGCGCAAGCGCGCGCAGCCGGGCCAGCAGTTCCTCCAGGGCGAAGGGCTTCACCAGGTAGTCGTCGGCGCCCTGGTCCAACCCCTTCACGCGGTCGGTGACGGCGTCCCGTGCGGTGAGCATCAGGATCGGGAACGTCTCGCCGGCCGCCCGGATGCGCCGGCAGACCTCCAGCCCGTCGACGTCGGGCATCATCACATCGAGCACCAGCAGGTCGGGGGGCGCCCCGGCGATGATGCGCAGCGCTTCCGTTCCGCTGTTGGCCACGACCACGTCGTAACCTTCCAGGGCCAGGCTGCGGCGAAGAAAAGCGGTGATCTTGCGGTCGTCATCCACCACCAGAACGCGCAGAGCCATAGGCGGCACCTCCCACGTGCCCAGTGCGGGATCACGTCTACACGATGGCGCACCTTTAGTATAGGAGATCAACATCACGGCCGGAAGACTTCCGTCCTCCGGCCGTTGCTCTGCGCTATTTCCGCCCAGCCTTCTCGATGTCGTGCACCCATGAGAGGGCGGCTTCCAGGATTCCCTCCGAGAGCGTCGGGTGGTAGTGCGGCGTGAGCGCCACGTCCTCCATCTGCGCCCCCATCTCCAGGGCGAGGGTCACCTCGCCGATCAACTCCGAAACCTCCGGGCCGATCATCTGTGCCCCGAGCAGCAGCCCGCTCTTCCGGTCGCCGACCAGCTTCACGAAGCCGTCCGACTCGCCCATCGTCAGGGCCCGGCCCACCGCGGCGAAGTTGTACCGGGCGACCACGGGGTCGTAGCCCTGCTCTCGGGCCTGGGCCTCGGTAAGGCCCACGTAGGCGATCTCCGGGTCGGTGAAGATCACCGCCGGCACCGTCTGCCAGTCGGCAGCCGAGGGCAGGCCGGCGATGGCTTCCGCGGCCACACGCCCCTGGGCGCTGGCCTTGTGGGCCAGCATCACCGGCGAGCAGACGTCGCCGATGGCGTAGATGTGGCTCACGTTGGTGCGCATCTGCTCGTCCACGGGGATGAACCCCTTCTCGTCCACCCGCACCCCGGCCTTGTCCAGGTGCAGTCCCTCGTGGAAGGGGCGCCGGCCGACCGAGACCAGCACCTTGTCCGCCTCGATCTCCTGCACCTTGCCCTCGGCGTCCTCCACACGCACCTTGCCGTTCTGGAGGCCGCCGGACGCCTTCGCGTTGAGCAGCACGTTGATGCCCAGGCGGCGCAGGCGCCGCATCAGCACGTTGATGAGGTCCGGGTCCGTGCCGGGCAGAAGCTGGCCCGTCGCCTCGACGATGGTCACCTGCGAGCCAAGTTTGGCGTAGGCGATACCCAGCTCCACGCCGATGTAGCCGCCGCCGACCACCAGGAAGCGGGCCGGCACCTCGGTGAAGGCCAGCGCACCCTGGGCATCCACCACGTTCTGCCCGTCAATGGGGAAGAACGGCGGGTTGACTGCCCTGGAGCCGGTGGCGATGATCGCGTACTTGAAGCTGTAGGCGGCGGTGCCGCCGTCGTTCAGCTCCACCTCCAGCGAGTGGGGGTCGGTAAACCGGGCCTTGCCCTTCACCACCTCGACCTGGGCCGCCTTCATCAGCGAGGCCACGCCGGTGGTGAGCCGCTTGATCACCTTGGTCTGCTTCCACTCCTGGGTCTTGGCGAAGTCCACCTCGACGGCGCCTTTCACCACGATTCCGCGTTCGGCGCCGTTGTTGACCTTGTGGAGCAGGTCGCCCACCGAGATCAGCGCCTTGGAAGGAATGCAGCCATGGTTCAGGCACGTGCCGCCCAGTTCCTCGCTCTCGATCAGCGTGACGTCCAGCCCGAGCTGGGCCGCGCGCTGGGCAGCCACGTAGCCGCCGGGGCCCGCACCGATCACCACCACGTCGGTGCCGGTCTTGATGGAACCCATGACCACGTCTACATCGCCTCCATCATGAGCAGTGTCGGATTGCTGAGCAGCTCTGCCAGGCGGTTGACGAACCGGGTGGCCATGCCGCCGTCGATCAGCCGGTGGTCGAAGGAGAGCGCAAGGTGGGTCATCTTGCGGACGACGATCTCGCCGTTACGCACCACGGGCCGCTCGGCGGTCTTGCCCACGCCCAGGATTGCCACCTCGGGGTAGTTGATCACGGGGGTGAAGAAGAGGCCGCCGATGGAGCCCTGGTTGGAGATGGTGAAGGTGGAGCCGCGCATCTCGTCGGGCTGGAGCTTGCCCTCCCGCCCCCGCGCGATCAGGTCGTTCATCTCCGCGGCGATCGTGAACACCGACTTGCGGTCGGCGTCCTTGATCACGGGCACCAGCAGACCCGCGTCGGTATCGAGGGCAAAGCCGATGTGGTACGACTTGCGGAGCACGATCTCCTGCTTCTCGTCGTCGATCATCGCGTTCAGGTAGGGGAACTCCTTGAGGGCAGCTACCACTGCCTTGACGATGAACGGCATGAAGGTGAGCTTGATGCCGTTCTTGGCGGCCAGCTCCTTGGCCTGGGCGCGGAAGGCGATCAGCTCGGTCATGTCCACCTCGTCGACCACGGTGACGTGCGGGGCCGTGTACTTGGACTTCACCATGCGGTCGGCGATCACCTTCCGGATGCCCCGGAGCGGGATGCGCTCGTCCGCCGTGCCCGCTGCGGCCGCCGGGGCGGCCGCCGGTGCAGCAGCGGCCGGCGCCGCAGCAGCCTCCGTCGCCGCGGGGGTCGCACCCGCCGGAGCGGCAGCCCGTGCGGCGAAGGCGCGGACGTCCTCGCTGGTCACCCGGCCCGCCGGGCCGGTGCCGGGCACCTGGTTGATGTCAACGCCCAGTTCGCGGGCCAGCTTGCGGGTAGCTGGCGCGGCCAGGGCCCGTCCGCCGGGCGCCGGGGCAGACTGGGCGGGCGCCGCCTGCGCCGCCGCAGGCGGCGCCACCACGTCAGCCGAAGCCTGGGGCTGCGCACCGGCCGGAGCGGCCGCAGCGACCCCGGCAGCCACCTCGCCGGCGGTGGGGAGTGCGCCTCCCTTGCCGTCGTCGAAGATGACCACGACGCTGTGGACCTTGAGGATGTCGCCCGGCTGGCCGAGGAGCTTCACCACCTTGCCGTTCACCGGCGAGGTGATCTCCACCGCGGCCTTGTCCGTCTGCACCTCCATGATGGGCTGGTCCTCGGTGACGGTGTCGCCCTCCTTGACCAGCCAGCGCAAGAGCTCTGCCTCGTGCAGGCCCTCCCCTACGTCAGGAAGCTTGAACTCGAAAGCCATGGTTCCGTTGCTCCTCTCGTGCTAATACGTCCGGACCGCCGAGATCGCATCAAGCACGCGACCGGCGTCTGGGATGAACAGGTCTTCGGTGAGCAGGTAGGGCATGGGCACGTCGAAACCGGTCACCCGGGCCACGGGCGCCTCGAGGTACTCCAGGGCGTGGTCGTTGATCAGGGCAACCAGCTCGTTGTGGAAGCCGCCCGTGCGCGGGGCCTCGCTGAGGACGACCGCTCTGCCGGTCTTCTTCACGGAGCCGATGATCGTGTCCACGTCGAGGGGGTTGAGCGAGCGAAGGTCGATAACCTCGGCCTGCCAGCCGTGCTCGGCCGCCGCCTTCTCTGCGGCTTCCAGCGCCGTGTGCACGTGCACGCCGTAGGTGAGGACCGTCACGTCCTTCCCTTCCCGCACGACGGCGGCCTTGCCGATAGGCACGGTGTACCAGCCCTCGGGCACCTCGGCCCGGAAGGCCCGGTAGAGCCGTTTCGGCTCCATGAAGAGCACCGGATCGGGGTCCGCAATCGCCGCGAGCAGGAGCCCCTTGGCGTCATATGGGTTAGACGGGGCGACGATCTTCAGCCCCGGGTTGTTGACGTACCAGGCCTCAATGGACTCGGAGTGGTGCTCGAGGGCCCGGATGCCGCCCCAGGACGGAATGCGCAACACCAGCGGGCAGGTGAAGCGGCCGCGGCTGCGGTGCCGGATGCGGGCGACATGGTTGACCAGCTGCTCGTGAGCCGGTGCGAGGAAGCCGTCGAACTGCACCTCCACCACCGGCTTCATGCCGTTGACGGCCATCCCCACCGCCGCACCCAGGAAGCCGGACTCGGCCAGGGGGCAGTCGATCACCCGCTCGGACCCGAACTCCTTGATGAGCCCGTCCGTGGCCCGGAACACGCCGCCGTTGATGCCAATGTCCTCACCCATCAGAACGACGCTGCTGTCCTGCCGCATCGCGACCCGGAGCGCGTCGTTGATCGCCTGAATCAGCGTCAGCTTAGCCATTGGCCTTCCCCTCCTTCTTGGCCAGATAGGCCTTCAGATACTCCTTCTGCTCCACCAGGTTCGGCGTGGGCTCTGCGTACAGGTAGTCGAACATGTCGTCCACCGTGGGACGGGGCATGGCCTCCGCCTCGGCAACGGCCGCCGCCACCTGCTCCCTGGCCGACTCCCAGAGAGCCTCATCATCGCTGTCGGACCAGTCGCCCTGCGCGGAGAGGTACCGCCGCAGCCGCTCGATCGGGTCCCTGGCCTGCCACTCTTCCAGCTCCTCCTGCGTGCGGTAGCGCTTGGGGTCGTCGGAGGTGGTATGCGGGCCGTAACGGAAGGTCACCGACTCCACCAGCGTAGGGCCGCCTCCGCTCTTCGCCCGCTCGATGGCCTCGTGCATCACCGAGAGGACCGCCAGCACGTCCTGCCCGTCCACCCTCACGCCGGGGATGCCGTAGGCCAGCGCCCGCTGGGCGATGGTCGGCGCCTTGAACTGCCGGCGGTTGGGGGTGGAGATGGCGTACCGGTTGTTCTGGATGAAGATGATGGCCCCCACGTTGAAGACCGACGCGAAGTTCAGGGCCTCGTGGAAGTCGCCGGGCGAGGTGCCGCCGTCGCCGGCATAGCCCACGGCCACCGTGTCCTCGCCCCTGATCTTGGCGGCCCAGGCTGCGCCCACCGCATGGAGCAGCTGGGTGGCGATGGGGATGGAGATCGGGAAGGCGTTGACCCCGTCCGGCGCCCGGCTGCCCTTCTCATCGCCCATGAAGTAGCGCAGGATGTTGACGAAGGGCACGCCCATCACGTGCATGGCGCCGTGGTCACGGTAGGTGGGGAAGATCCAGTCCCTGTCGGGCCGGAGCAGGTAGGCCGAACCCACCTGGCTGGCCTCCTGGCCGCTGAACGGCGCAAAGGTCCCAATGCGGCCCTGGCGCTGCAGGTTGAGGCAGCGCTGGTCGAACACCCGCAGGTAGACCATGTGGCGGTATACATCCTTGAGCTGCTGCGGGGCCAGGAAGTCGGGCAGGGGCTCCAGCAGCTGCCCGTCTGCGCTCAGCACCTGGCGCACCGGAAACAGACGCTCGACGTCCAGTGTCTCAGTCCGTACGTCCATGTAGTTCCTCCTCCTCTGTCACGGGCCGCCCTGGCAGGGGAAGGCGTGTGCGGCGCTTCGGCGCCTGTCGGCACGCCCGGCCCTGGCTAAACGTATCTTGCCGCTGATGTGCTCTTCGATACGGACGGATCTCTGCAATTCACCGGAATCTGGTTGACCGGTTTCACCTCATCCGCTATACTTTTTGACTTCGCATGTGTAGTAATGGGTACGTCGTCCAGCGGAAAAGTCACATCGACACGGTTCGACTCTTATTGACAAATGGTTCAATCTTCGCGATGATAATTGCATCGGGTGATAAATTTCTATTTGACATGTGTCCCTGTCCGGGAGGTGTGATGTCGTGGAGCAAGACCGTCGTATTTTTGAGATGCAGGCCAGGCTGTGTCAGGTCCTGGCAAGCCCGAAGCGTCTCGAAATCCTCTACACCCTGAAGGACCAGGAGATGACTGCGGGCGAACTCGCCAAGGCGGTCGATGTTACCATGCCCAACCTATCGCAACATCTCTCACTGATGAAGCAGCACGGCCTCGTGGAGTCGCGCAAAGAAGGCCTCAACATGTACTATCGCGTCGCCTCAGACCAGATCCTCGAGACCCTGGCCTCGGTACGCAAGGTACTCGTGGAGCAACTTGCGCGGCAGTCCAAGCTGCTGGAGCAGGTCCAGTAGCGGCTTTTGCGCGCTGCGGGGCGGGTCGCCTGACGGCCCGCATAGGCAGGAGACCGGATGCCCCCGGGCATCCGGTCTTCCCCATGTCGCCATTCCCTGTCATAATGGGGAACGTCGATACTTGTGCCCACAAGGAGGCCCGCCCATGGACTGGCTCGCTGTGATCGACCCCGTGGCCATACAGATTGGCCCGTTTACCATCCGCTGGTATGGCATCATCATCGTCTGCGCCATCATGATCTCCATCTGGCTGGGTACCCGGTTCGCCCGGGAACGGGGGCTGGACCCGGAGTTCGTGCCCGACCTGGCCATGGTGCTGGTACCTGCGGGCATCCTGGGAGCCCGGCTGTACGAGGTCTTCATCCTGCAGTGGCCGTACTACAGCCAGCACCCCGGGAAGATCCTGGCCATCTGGGAGGGCGGGCTGGCCATTCACGGTGGGGTGCTGGGCGGCGCCGTCGCGGGCTGGATCTTCATGCGCGTCCGCCGGCAGCCGTTCTGGCGCTGGGCCGACGTGGTGGCCGTCACGCTGCCCCTGGCGCAGGCGATCGGCCGTTGGGGCAACTTCTTCAACCAGGAGGCCTACGGGGACCCGGCGCCGCAGTGGCTCATCGACCTGATGCCCGGCTGGCTGCGCGAGGGGATGGCCATCAGCGGCACCGTGATGCACCCCACCTTCCTCTACGAGTCGGTGTGGAACCTGCTGACCTTCGGCGTGCTCCTGCTGTTCCACCGGCGAAAGGTCGCGCCGGGCGTGATCTTCAGCCTCTACCTCATCCTGTACAACACCGGCCGCTTCCTGATCGAGTCGATCCGCCAGGACTCCTCCTTCATCTTCGGCTCGATCCGCGTGGCGCAGCTGGTGGCCCTCCTGCTGATCCTGCTGGGCTTCGCACTGCTGGTCTACCACCTGCGCCGCCAGCCGTCGTCTGACAGCGGTGACACGCAGGACCAGTAGGAGAGCCGACCGCTCGTCGCTGACGAAAGCTGGACGAGTCTTCCACCGCCCCCCTCGGGCTGCTGACCGAGGCGGGGCGTTTCTGCTGGCCGTCGCCGCTCCACTGCGGGGTCGGAGCAGACAGGGCGACGCTCCGCACAGGTGGTTGGGGCATGCGCCGGGTCACCCCGGGGACTCCTTCCAGCCGCGGGGCGTGCCCCCCCCGGAGGAGGTGGGGAGGCGGAGGGGGCGGTCCCCCCCGCACGGGTGGAAGAATAACCCAGGGAAAGGTTCCCCCTGTTTTTCACCAACTACAGTGCCAGTTTCCCCATAATCCCGTCCAGTGGCCCCTCCCCCAGGCTCGCTTGACAGGGTTCGACGCATCTGTCGGCGGTTTCGACGGCGATCGACAGTGCGGGAGAGCCCTGGGGATGGTGAGGAAGCGAAACATGGGGAGCTGCTCCCTGCATTTCGTGAAAAATGCCATTCCGATTTCCCTCTGTTCCCGCCCCCCGCACATCGCCCACCTCGCCTCCCGTTCATCTCCTATCTCAGACCCCTGACACACCCGATTTGCACAGAGTTCGGTAGTCTCAATCCGGCAGAAGGAGGCCCCCGTCGCGGATGCGACGGGGGTCTGCAACGTGGGCGTTTCTTGCCGAACTGGCGGCGGTGCCGGGCGCACTCCTCCTCGGGAAAGCTGATGGCTCACCCCGGCTCTTGCAGCCGGCTCAGGGGAGTGCCGCGCGGGATGAGCCTGAGCATGCGGTTCATGCGCATGCCGGCGAGGCGAACTTCGACCAGGGTGATGCCGTTCCGCTGCGAAAGGGTAGCGGCGCTCTCGCGACGAATCAGGCAAACCAGACACTACGGGGAGGGGGAAATCTTATCTATGGTCATGTCTCGTGCTGAAGTCGATCAGCTTCAGCCAGACGTGCTGCCGCTGCTGGAGACCTACCGCAAGGGCGAGCACAGCGCGCTGCTGGCTGAGGTGGATCAGCGTTCCCGTTCCGGCCCGCTCTCTCCCGACGTGCTGGGGCTCGCCGCGGCCAGCCTCGCCGCCCTGGAGCGATACGAGGAGGCCGCCACGGCCGCCCGGGAGGCGGTGGCGAGGGCCCCCCGCAAGGCGTGGCTACACCACATTCTGAGCCGCGCCGAGTTGGGGCGCGGCGACCGCGCCCGGGCGACGGAGTCCGCCGAGGCCGCCTGCCGCCTCCTGCCCGGCCACGCAGACTACCTGGTTACGCTTGCCGCCTGCCGCCGGGAGAGCGGCGACCCCGCCGCCGCGGCGGCGACCGCCCGCCAGGCCCTGGCCGGGGCGCCGAACCACCCCGGTGCCCTGAATCAACTGGGCCTTGCGCTGGCGGCTTCGGGGGACGAGGCTGGGGCCCTGGAGCAGTTCACCCTGGCCTGGGAGGCCGCTCCGCAGGACCCCGAGGCGTACCTGAACGCGGCAGCCCTGCACCGGCAGGCAGGCCGCGTGCCCGAGGCCCGCCGCGTGCTCCGGGATGCGCTCCGGCAGGTCCCCGACCTGCTGGAGGCGGAGGAACAGCTGGCGGACACCGTCACCTCCAGCGCGCTGGTCCACACCGCGCTGCGCCACCTGATCCACCTGTCGCGCCTGACGATGACCGGCTGGGCCATCGTCGCCTTCCTCTACTACCTGTTCTTCCGGCTGCTGGAGTTCCTCTGGAAATACTTCCCCGTGCTGCTGCCCGTCGGCCGGGTGCTGCTGATCGTCGCGGCGGCCTGGCTGCTGGGCGGCGCCCTCTGCGGCCGGCTCATCCGCCTCGCACTGCGGCGGGGCTAGCCGGTCATCCAGGACCGGATGCCGACCAGCGCCACGAACAGGGCCAGGACGGCGTGCACCAGCGGCCGGTTCCGGTAGCGCTGGCCGGCGCTGCTGCCGGGCCGAAGCGTCAACTGCAGGAGAGCGCCCACCCCCACGAGCCCTCCGTAGAGCAGGTGCTGAAGGTGGGGCTGGCGCCCCTGGAGCACGAAGAACGCCCCCACGCCCAGCTGGAACAGGGCGATGGCGATGGAGACCGGCAGCGCCCGGTAGTACCCCGCGGGCATCACGCGCCGCTGCCGGGCGGCCACCAGGGCCCAGACCAGCAGCACCAGGTTGACGGCCGCCAGAGCCACCACGCCCAACTGTTTCACCTGCAACATGTTCATGACCCGCTCATGCCACCTCCTGAACACGGAAGGTTCTGCACGAGCGGGTCACTCTCCTGTTGTCCGGAGTGCGCGGCGGGTGCCCGCGTGGGGCGTCTAGCGTGCCGCGTCCACTGCTGCGGCCAGCGCCGCCTCCACCTCCTGCGCCAGCGCGTCGAACCGCGGGTCGTCCATGAGCGCCATCAGCACCCCGGGGCGGGTAAAGCCGATGGTAGTCTGGCCGTCCACACGCTTCACGACGACCTTGCAGGGCAGGAAGTAGGCTGCGGCCGGATTGGTCTCGAAGGCGCGCTTCGCCATCGGGGCGCTGCACACCTCGAGGATGCGCACCTCGTGCGCCAGGTCGAACCCCTTCGACTCCAGCGTCTGCGTGACGTTCAGTTCCCAGAGGACGCTGAACTTGCGCTCGGCCAGCGCCGCCTGCACCGCGGCCAGGGCCTCGCTCAGGCTCTTCTCCGTCTTCACTTCGTAGGCGAACTCCACAAGAACACCCCCGTGGCTCATGGTGTGATCCCAGTCAATCCCATAATACCCCATGGGGTATTTGCAGGCAACACCGAAGTGCGTTGGCCGATCGGTGGCCCTTTCCGGACAGGGAGGGCACGGAGACCTGTACCTGTCGGAAAGAACGCAGTACGATGAAAGTACATTGCGTGGGACAGCAGAGGAGGGGGCACAGATGGCAGTCGTGCTGGTGGCCGGCGGGACCGGGTTCATCGGCTCCCACATCGTCCGGCGGCTGGCCGCGGACGGGCACCGCGTGATCGCCATGTCCCGCAGCCCTGACCGGGCGCGGGACAGACTGCCCGAAGGGGTGGAGCTGAGGAGGGGAGACACAACCGACGCGTCGACGCTGGGCCCGGCCCTCGCGGGCGTCGAGGTCGTCGTGGCCACTGTGCAGTTCCCGAACCACCCGGTGGAGAACCCCCGCCGGGGCTACACCTACGTGAAGGTCGACGGGGAGGGGACGGTGCGGCTCGTCGACGCCGCCCGGCGTGCGGGGGTCCGCCGGTTCATCTACCTGTCCGGGGCCGGTACCCGGGAGGGGCAGACGAAGCCCTGGTTCATCGCGAAGCTCATGGCCGAGAAGGCGGTTCGGGAGAGCGGCATCCCCTACACCGTCTTTCGCCCCTCATGGGTATACGGCCCGGAGGACCGCAGCCTGAACAAGTTCGCCACCTTCGCCCGGGTGCTGCCCTTCGTGCCGGTGATCGGCAGCGGCCGCACCCGCGTGCAGCCGCTCCACGTGGACGACCTGGCGGCTGCCGTGGCGGCCAGTATCGCAAACCCGATGGCGGCGAACCAGACCTACGAGATCGGCGGACCCGAGGAGCTGACCATGGACGAGATCATCCGCACCATGCTGCGCGTGATGGGCCGGCGCAAGCCGCTGCTCCACGCGCCCGCGGGCCTGATGAAGGCGGCCACGTGGCCGCTGCAGTTCCTTCCGGCGCCGCCCCTCTCGCCGGGCGCCGTGGACTTCGTGCTCATGGAAGAACCCGTGGACAACACGGCGGCACTACGGGACCTGGAGATCAACCTGACGCCGCTGGCGGAGGGGCTCAGCTACCTGCGCCAGGGGCCCGGCAGCCACTAGGGGTCCACATCCTCCGCCTTGTTCTTCTCATCCAGTTCGGCCGCCCTCCGGGCGGCCTCTGCGCGCGCCCGCTCGGCCTCCTCCTCCGCCTTCCGGCGTTCGGACGTGTCCCGGGTCCAGCGCTCGACGGACTCCCGATCTGCGCTCACGCACGGGTCGCCGGGGCCGCAGTCCTCAGGGAGGCTCCGCATTCCGTCCTGGGCGCGCTTCACCTCCTTGCTCTGCCGCTTTCCGCCCACCCACTCGGTCAGGATCTCGCGCACCTCCGGATGCAGCTTCAGGTGCTCGGCCAGCACCACCTCCGCCAGGGAGAAGAGGTCCGACCCCTCGTCGACGCAGTTGATCAGGCGGTAGTACTTCTGTGGTTCATCCGTCACGTTCACCACGGCGTCGATAGTCTTGATGAGCGTGTCGATGTCCGCGTCCCACCAGCGATGGACCCAGGCGTCCGGGCGATACCAGGCGGCGGCGCAGCTCTCCGCGCGCAAGGTGACGGAACGCGGCTTGTCGCTGCCCAGGAGCGGGCCCAGGAACGGGGTGAGCAGCGGCACCTCCGCCTCCACCGGGATCTGCACGTACATGAAGGGGGAGATAAAGTTGCCCATCGGCAGAACCCGGGCCTCCTCTACCCGCACCTCCACCTGGGCACCGTCCCGGTTCAACTCGGCCAGCCGCTTGAGCTCGGGACCGAGACCCGTGTGGAAGCCCCCTGTCTCCAGGTTGCTGAGGTGGATGGTGTTAATCAGGTAACCGTTCACCGGGAAGTAGCCCGCAAACTCGGTGGGAATGGGGATGTGAAACTCACGAGACTCGGCCACGGCGCCAATAGCCAGAGCATCGGCCATGCTGCGGAGCTTGGTGCGCCAGTAGGCCAGCACCGTAAAGTCGAGCAGCATCATGACCAGCGGGACCAGGACGAGGCTGGACACCAGCGCCACGTATACCGATACGTATCCGGCCTGCTGCCGCCTAGCGCTGCCCGAAGGTCCGCTCACCCTGAACCACCGCCTTCGCCCTCAGCACCGTACTTCCCGGGCTGTCTCCCAGGCAGGGGATGCGCATGGCCTCCTCCAGCACCCCGCCGGCGATGTAATCGACAGCCTGACGCCGCTGAAAGGATCCGCCTCGGATCAAGTTGTCCGCCACCCGGCGGTACCAGACCAGCTGCTCGCCCAAAGTGACCCCTTCGTCCGCATACTCCTCCATTCGCTCCGCCACCCGCCCGGCCTGCTGCAGGAGCCGGGTCAGCTGCCAGCGCAGCTCGCGCACGGGCTGCAGCCAACCCTCGCCTTCGGGGCGCAGCGGGTCGCGGTCAACGGTATCGGCAAGGGCGGGCAGGGCCGGAACGTACCCGGCGGGCGTGGCGCAGGCGCCCACCATGACGAGCGGGGGATCCGTGGGCAGGTGGAAGCTCAGCATTCGGGCATCGGTGAGCAGGAGCCCGGCGTCGGGCCTGTTCAGGCTGTCGCGGATGTCCTTGTAGTAGCCGGTCCATGTGGCGTCGGCCGCCCGCTCCCGTGCGGTCTCCGCAACGTGCACCTGCAGCCACGTCTTGTGGTGAAGCCACAGGAGCACGGAGACGCCGCCCAGGGTCAGGAACAGGATCAGCGGCAGCGTGAGCGCAGCCTCCACCATGATCCCGCCCCGCTGCTCAGATCGGAGCCTCTTCATCGGCTACAGCCTCCCCCGGGGTTCAAAGACGGTCTGAAGCAGGTAGGCAGACCGCCCCGTCACGATGATCGAACGGCCGCGCAGCGAAACCGGCGGCTCGCACAGCGCGCGCACGGCCTGCTCCAGACCCTCGGGCCCCTCCACGCCTTCGGCATCGAAGGGCGTAAAGTCCGGCCGCGGACCCTCGAACACCTGACGCCACAGGTCGGCCATCCACCCGGCCTGGTCGGCCAACCCGCGTCCCCGCTCGTAGAGCGCCCTGCCCTCGTCCAACAGCCGCTCCCACTCAGCCTGCTCTGCCTGGATCTCCTGCCACGCGTTCCGGTACTCCCGCTCGGCCCGCTCCAGGAGCCCCTCCAGGTCGATGCCGTCGGGCAGCGCTGCCGCTGCCGCCTCCGCCTGCCGGACTTCCAGCAATCCCCCGGGCAGGGCCAGAGGGAGGCGATAGCACGTCGCCACCACCACCGCCTGGTCGGACACCCCCTTCCCCCCGCCAGCGGCCGTCCGCATGATGAGCGCGTGCACCGCCCAGCGGGGCAGGCCGAAACTCTCGGCAAACCCTCCGTCGTAAAGGTAGGCCCGATCGGCTTCCTCCAGGCTTCCGTGCAGATCGATGGCTGCGGCGAAGTCCCGGGCCGCCCGGTTGGCGGCCATGGTCAGCGCCACCTTGGCAAACGCCATGTACGACAGCACCCATCCGCCGATCACCAGCAGGCAGAGCATGGGCAGGACCAGTGCTGTCTCCAGTGCGACGCCGCCGCCCTGCCCCTCCAGGCCCGGTAACCTGCGGCTTCTCCGCTTCCGCACCGCACTCCCTCCTACCGCATACAGTTGGCGTGCAAACCGTTGAACCATTGAGCCTCCCGCTCCGTGATTAGGTGCAGGAGGTGGATGGAATGAATCCCCGGCTGCGCTATCTTCTGGCAGCCGCATGCGCCGCAGTGGCCGGATTGCTCACGGTGACGTACCTTGCGGGAGTCGACTCCGCAGGGGCATCCGACGCGGAGATCATCTGGGTCGCCCGCCAGGAGATCATCCCGGGCGTGCAGCTCTCTCCCGGGATGCTCCAGCTGGTCGAGGTGCACGGCCCCACAAGGCGCCTTCTGGCCCGCGAGGCGTTGCCCCAGACCTCCGCTGACGCGCCCGAGGCGTGGTACGCCACACGCGCCATCCTCCCGGGAGAGGCACTGGTTCCGGGCGAGAACGTGGGTCCGGACCCGGCTCCGCTGGGCGGTGAGAGCGCCTGGGCAGGCGGTCTGCGTGTCGTCAGCCTGCCTGCGGAGGGGGTCGGCGCACCCGAGCTGCGGGCGGGAGAGGAGGTCGACCTCTACGTCATGGCCGGTGGGAGAGGCGAGGCTGTGCGGGTCCTGACGGCGACGCGGGTGGTTGACGCGGAGACCGACTGGGTCACGGTGCTGGTGCCGGAGGAGCAGGTTCCCGCGGTTCTCGCCGCCACAGACGGACTGGCGGTGAAAGTGGTGCGCAGGCTGGAGGGCCTCCTGCGATGACGCAGCCCCTGCAAGTGGCACTCTGCGGCATGGCGCCTGCCGCTGCCGCCCGCTTTCAGGACTGGCTGGAGGCGCACCCGGCCATGGGGCTGCAAGTGACGCTCTCCGTGCCCGACGTTGACACCCTGCTCGAGCGGCTCTCTGCCTCGCCCAGCCACGCCGTCCTGGTCGACGCATCCCTCGGTCTGGAGGGGCTGTCGCTCGCGCAGGAGCTGTCCGCCGCGGCCTACGCCGTGCTGTGCGTCGCAAGCTTGGGGAGTCCGCCGCTCGTCCGGCGCAGGGCCACTGAGCTCGGCATCGCCCTGTGTCCGGATGCAGACCCCGCCCGGATAGCCGCGGCGCTCCGCCACCTGCTGGGGCTCGCCTCCGGTGCCCCGGCGGCGGGCCAGATCATCGCCTTTCACTCCCCGCGGGGCGGCGCCGGGACCAGCTCGCTGCTGCTCCACCTGGCCCGGACCCTGCGCGACCGCGGCGGCGCCGTCGCTGTGGTGGAGCTGGGGTGCTGCGGCGGAGCCGTGCCTCTGTTGGGCCTGCGGCCCGGCGGTGGCTGGGCGGAACTCCGGGACCTTTCGCCGGAAGGACTTGCCGGGAGTCCCGAGGGCGCCCAGCGGATCGCCGGCGCCCTGGTGGAGGCGGAGCCCGGCCTGCACCTCATGTCCAGCGCAGGCCCGGCGGCGATGGACGAGCTGCATCCGGAACTGGTGGAGGCAGTGCTGCGCCTGCTGGGGCCGTGCGGCTACTCTTATGTGCTGGTGGACACGCCGGCAGAGATGACTGTGCGAACGGCGGCGGCGCTGACGGCAGCCGACGTCGTCTGCCTCGTCGGCCTGCCGGACGCCGTCTCCGCCTACCGCCTTGTGCAGGTGGAGGCGCTGCTGGGCGAGCTGCAGGTTCCTCCCGGCAGGGTGCGGCTTGTGCTCAACCGCGTTCGTGAGCAAGTCCCTCCATCGGTCGAGGAGGCGCTCGCGTTCCTCCCCTACCGCCCGCCGCTGCGAGTCCCCGAGGAAGCCCGACTCGGCGGCGACGGAGCAGGGCGGTTCTCCGGCCTCAGGCCCGGGGGCGCCGGCGCACGCGCGCTGGACCGTCTGCTGGAGATGCTCCTCCGGGAGGTGGACGTGGAGTGAACGGCGGACTGCGTCAGCTGATTGAACGCCGCCAGGGCAGGGGCGGAGCCGCAGGTCATCCCCGCACCCAGGAACGGCTGCGCCCGGTGCTGGAGGCGGTGCGGGAGCGCCTGCGCACCTCCGACGCCCCGCTGGCCGCAGTGAGCGACCAGGAGATGCGGGACCGGCTCTGGGCGCTGCTGGAGGACGTGCTTGCGGACCGCTTCGCCTACCTCCATCTCACACACCACGAGAAGTCAGCGCTGGTGGACAGGCTCCAGTACCAGATCTTCGGGTTCGGACTGCTGGACCCGCTGCTCCAGGACGATACGGTGAAGGAGATCATGGTCAACGGCCCGGGGCGCATCTTCGTGGAGCGCTCCGGTCATCCGGAGCCGGCGCTGACGGAGGATGGGCGGCCCCTCACCTTCAGCGGCGAGACCGAACTCCTCAACCTCATCGATCGCATCGTGGCAAGAGTCAACCGAAAGGTGGACGAGGCCACCCCGATCGTCGACGCCCGTCTGCCCGGCGGGGCCCGCGTGCACGTGGTCCTGCCGCCGGTGTCGCTCGTCGGGCCGGTGCTCACCATCCGCAAGTTCCCCCAGCGTCCCCTCAGCCTCGAGCAGTTGGCCGGGGACGGAACCCTGACGCCGCTGGCGGCAGACTTCCTGGAGCGGCTGATCCATGCCCGGTGCAACCTGGTGATCTCGGGCGGCACCTCCACGGGAAAGACGACCTTCCTCAACGCCCTCGCGATGAAGATTCCCGCACATGAGCGGGTCATCACCATCGAGGACTCGGCCGAGCTGCAGCTCACCGGCATTCCGAACCTGGTGAGCCTCGAGGCCCGCCCGCCCAACGTCGAGGGAAAGGGGGCCCTGGCCATCCGCGACCTGGTGCGGGCCTCGCTGCGGATGCGCCCCGACCGCATTGTGGTGGGCGAATGCCGCGGGGGCGAAGCGCTGGACATGCTGCAGGCGATGAACACCGGCCACGACGGGTCGCTCACGACCGTCCACGCCAACTCCGCCCGGGACGCCCTGGCCCGCATCGAGACCATGGTGCTCATGTCGGGGGTGGACCTTCCCGCCGCCGCCATCCGGCAGCAGGTCGCCTCAGCCGTGGACTTCATTCTCCACCTGGAACGGCTGGCCGACGGCTCCCGCAGGCTGTGGCAGATCCTGGAGGTGACGGGCGTGGCCGAGGGCGAGGTGGCCGCGGAACCGGTGTTTCAGTATGACCTGGAGTGCGGAATGCTTCTTCCCGCCGGCCGCAGGGTCGGACGCCGGGAGAAGTTCCAAATGGCGGGCATCGCGTTGCCGGAGGGATTATGATGCTCTATCTGATCGGTGCTCTCGTGGCCGCGGCCCTCTTCCTCGCCCTGGCGCCCGGCGGCCCGGCGGGAGGAGCGTCCCCTCTGTGGCTTTCCGCAGCGCACGCGGACGATCGGCGCCTGCTCCTGTGGGTTCCCCCTGCAGCGTTCGTGCTGGTCGGCATCGTGACCGGCGCCTGGGTGACGGCACTCATCAGCCTGCCGGCGGGCTTCATGCTGGTCGGCACCCTGCGCGATGCACTTGCGCGCCTGCGGGCCCAGGTCCTGCGGGATCATCTCCAGGAGGCTCTCCTCTCCCTGGCTACCTCCCTGAAGGCCGGCCAGTCTCTGCCTCACGCCCTGCAGCGCTGTGCTGTCGACTTGCGACGGCTTCATCCGGGGGGCGGACACCTGGTCCGCGAACTGGAGGTTTCCGCGAGAGAGGTTGAACTGGGCACGCCGGTGGACGAAGTGCTCCTGGCGCTCCGAGATCGGGTGCCGCTGGAGGAGGTGTCGGCGCTGGTCGAGGCCCTGATCACCACCCGCCGGCGGGGCGGGAACATCGTGGAGGTGATGGGCAACGTGGCCCACATGGTCGCGGACCGGCTGGCGGTGGAACGGGAGATCCAGGTGATGACGGCCCAGAAGCGCACCGAGGCGGCCATCCTGGCGGTGATCCCCCTCGGGATCTACCTGGTGGTGCGGCTGGCCAACCCGGCCTATCTGGCGGTCTTCCACGCCACCCTGTGGGGGCAGGTGGCCCTGGGGCTGATCTTCCTCACCGTGGCAGGCGGCTACTGGATGGCCCAGCGGATTGCGCATATCGACATGTGAGGGGGCGTCGCCATGGTGCTGCTGATTGCAGGGTTTGCTGCTGCGGCCTGTTTCCTGCTTCTGGTGCCCTCAGCCGCCCCGTCCGGTCATCCGCCGGCGCCGCCGGCCTGGGGGCGCAGCGGCCATCATGGGTGGCTCGCCCGCCGGCTCGCCGGCCTCATGGCCTCAGGCCGGGTGGCGCGGGACCTGGCGGTCTCCGGCTGGGAGATGACGCTGGAGGAACTGGCCAGCCGCAAGCTGCGCCTGGCCGGGCTCGCTCTGGCAGCCGCGCTTCTGCTCGCCCTGCTGGGGCAGCGCACCGCGGCGCTGCTGGCTGCGGCCGGGGCGGTCTGGGCATTCCAGGCGCCCGACTTGGAGGTCCTCCGCGCCGCGGCAGCCCGCCGGGCGGCCATCCAGAGGGATCTGCCCTATTTCCTCTTCACGTTGGCCGTCCTCGCCGAGTCGGGTCTCCAGCTCCTCCCTGCGCTAGAGCACTACGCTCGGAACAGCCGGACGGCGCTGGGGCGCGCAGTGGAGACTGCACTCGCTGAGATCCAGCTCGGCCAGCCTCCGGCACTCGCCTTTCTCGACATGGCCAGGCGCCTGGACGTGCGCGATCTCACCCGCTCCGTCGGCGCCCTGGTGCAGACCATGGAGAAGGGCACTGACGGGCTCGCTGCAACCTTGCGCCAGCAGGCCGAGGCCGCCTGGGACAAGCGGAGGCGCCTGGCGCAGGAGGCGGGCGCACGGGCCAGCGTCAAACTGCTGCTGCCCCTTGTGCTCTTCGTCCTGCCGGCCGTACTGGCCATGGCCGCGGGCCCCGCGATCTACGCCTTCCTGACACAGCTCGGCCTGTGAGCCAGGCCCCCGGAGCGCAGGGGGCCTGGCATGGGCTCACTTCTTCACAGCCGATTCGAGCTGCTTGGTCACCTTGTCGAACGTCTTGTCCAGCGCCTTGTTCAGGCCCGTCAGGGTTGTGATCAGCACCACGGCGATCAGGGCGATGATCAGCCCGTACTCGGTCATGCCCTGTCCTTCCTGGCGAACCAGCAGTCGACGGAACCCCCTGGCGACCCTCTTCATGCGAACCATCCTTTCACACTGTCATTCATGCGAAACCATCTATGGCGACAGGCACGGAGACCGCACCTGAACACCGCCGATCCAGACCGTCTGCCCCGCCCACTCCCGGCGGACAAGCTCCGCCGCGGTCGGCTCCCCCGGTGTGCTCACCTTCAGCGAGTGCACCCCCAGGATCGGAAGCAGGAGCGTCTCCATCTCGAGGGTCGCGCTGACGGCCACCCTCAGCTGCCTGGGCTTGCTGCCGCCACCGGTCTCCACCTCCACGTCCACCGGCCCGAGCGTACGGGCCTGGGAGCCCCAGCGCGCATTGGACTGAAACGTGTTGAGCGCCGTCGCCCGCAGCGCTGCCCAGTCGGTCCTGGGCTCGATCCAGCACTCGGCAGCTGCGTACTGCCGGCTGCAGCGCACGTTGTAGCGGCTGCACTGTGCGGTCCAAAGGCGATGGGCGTCCGGCCAGACTTCAGCCTCGGGGCCGCGGATGATCGCCGGATCGATCGCCACCCAGTTGTCGACGAGGTGGCAGTTCGGCAGCTCACCGGGCTCAGGCTCCTCGCATACCGGGACCGGACGGTTCTCCTCCCTGCGGAACCTGGCCTCGACCATGTAGCGAGCCTGCAGCACACCGGCCAGCGCAGCGGCTTCCTCGGCGGTGCGCAGCTGCTCCCGGAGGACGAACACCCGCCCCACGTCCAGTGCGATCCCCACGGCGACCAGGGCCACAGACCAGATGAAAATGAAGAGCGCCGATGTCGATCCCCGCTCCGACTTGCGGCAGGGGTTCACTTCAGGGTCCCTCCCTGCTCAATCTGGAAGGTGGCGGCAGCGGTGAGCGGCACGGTGTCGCCACCTGCGGCACCGGAGCCCCCCAGCAGGCCGCTGAGCAGCGGCAGGAACGAAGGCTGGTGGTACGTCACCCGGACGGTGACGTTTCCCCCGCTGGTCTGCACCTCGACATCCCGCTTCGGATCGAAGTACACGACGCCGTCCTCACCCTGCCGGGCCAGGTAGACGTTCTCGTCGGCGGCCTTGCGGGCCGCCGCCTCGCGGCTGCCCTGGACAGTGAGGAGGCTGGCGGCGCGGGCCCCGGCACGAGCCGCTCCCGAGACGACCATCCAACTGTGAACGAACATCCCGAAGACAGGGATGCAGAGCACCAGGTAGAGCAGTACCGGGGCGAGCAGCGCAAACTCCACCATCTGGCTGCCCCGTTGGGCGCGCAGAAGGCGACGCACCACAGCTCATCCCTCCGCGAACTGGTTGATCAGCCGGAGTACGGCGGGGCCGAGGATGATGACGATGGTCGGCATGAGGATGAACAGGACCATGGGCAGGCGCATGCGCACCGAGGCCTCCTGAGCCTTCTGCTGCGCCTGCTGCTGCTTGCGCTGGCGGATGGCCCGCATGGTGAACCGGAGCTGCTCCGCGATGGAGACACCCCACTGGTGGCTCTGGAGCAGGGCGGAGACGACCTCTTTCAGCTCCGGGGACTCATGCCGCTCCATCAGGTCGCGCCACGCCTTCTGCGCCGGCTTTCCCGCTGCCATCTCGTGGACGGTGTGCAGCATCTCGTCAGCCAGCAGGCCGGGGCTCTCCGCGGCCACCCTCCGGATGGCCTCCGTCAGGCCCAGCCCGGACTCCAGACATGTGGCCAGCAGGTGGACGAACTGCGGCAGCTCCCGCCGGAGCCGCAGGGTGATCTCGCCGACCCGCCGCCGGAGCCAGGCCCGCGGCAGCCAGAACCCCAGGAAGAAGCCGCCCGCTGCGCCCGCCCAGCCGTGGGCGCCCAACAGGAGCAGGGCCAGTGCGAGGGCCAGCACCAGTTGGAGAAAGTAGAACTCCTCGGCCCCCAGGCCGCCCGGACGCCCGGACCAGATCAGAAGCTGGCGCAGTTCATCCAACGAGCCGGCGCCCGGAATCAGCGGGACCCGCTCCGCCTGCCGCTTGATCCAACCGAGGAGCTGACCGGTGCCGGGGGCGTCGGGGAACACGGTGCCCGCCCGCTCGACCAGGGCCCTCAGGCGGCGGCGCCGGGCGGTGGACAGGTCGTAGGTGCCAAGGCCGAGCAGGAGCACCGCAAGGAAGGTCCAGGTGGCCGCCATGCATCCTCCCTCCCCCTACCAGCTGCGCACGTCTGTGATCCGCCGGATCAGGACCCAGCCCAGGGCGATGGCGCCCAGGCTGCCCAGGATCAGCATGCGGCCCGCCGGGTCCCGCAGGGCGTCACCGAAGTACTCAGGGCTCCGGTAGTTGATGAAGGCCATGACCGTCAGCGGGACTGCCGTGACCATGCGGGCGCTGGCCTTGCCCTCGGCGCTCGCCGTCTCCATCGCCCGCAGGAACTGGCGCTCCTCCACCAGCTCGCGTGCGATGGACTCCAGCACTGCATCTAGATCGGCTCCGGCCTCTCCGGCCACTTTGCAGGCGATGACCACGCTGGTGAACTCGTGCAGCCCCACGCGGTCCTGGATCAGTGCGAGTGCATCGCCCGCCGGCATCTGCAGCTGCATGGCCCGTTCCACCCGCAGGAACTCGGCCCGCATCGGCTGAGGCGCCTGCTGGACGACGGTCTGCACGGCCTGGTAGAGCGTGCCGCCGGCGCGGATGACGTTGGCCATCAGGGTCAGCGTCTCCGGCAGTTGCTGTGCGAACTGCGCCGCACGCGTGCGCGCTCGGTGTCGGATCAGCAGCAGCGGCCCGACCAGCCCCAGCATCAGGCAGCCCGCGGCGCCGGTCAGCTCGCCGGCCCAGCCAAGGAGCAGGGCGAGACCCGCGCTGGAGGACATCGCGAGCACAAGGTGGCGGCGCGTCAGGTTCAGCCCGGCCTGTCGGGCCTCCCGCTCCAGCCGGTCCAGCCATCCGGGAGGTCGGTGTCGGGACGAGGCTCCAGGCCCCTGTAGCTCCCGCTCTGCCAGCAGCCGCTCGGCCAGGCGGGACCGCCGCCGGAGTGACCCCGCCACTCCCCCCAGCAGGAGCGCCACAGACAGGAAGGTGCAGAGTGCGGCGAGGTAGAGCACGACCTACGCCTCCTCCCACAGGTAGCGCCTGACGACCCGCTCCGGGAGCCGACCGGTCGGCTCGAGCCGGTCCCGTCCGGCGTTCCAGACGTACAGCGGCTGAACCCGATACGTCTCCTCGCCCTCCAGGCCGATCTCGGCGATCTCCACCACCCGGCGCTGGCCCGAGCGCAGGCGGGCGCAGTGGATGACCAGCTCGAAGGCCGAGGCGATCTGCTGGCGGATCGCACGGATCGGCAGCCCGCTGTCGGCCATGAGCACCATGGTCTCGAGCCGGGCGAGCCCGTCCAGCGCCGTGTTGGCGTGGAGGGTGGAAAAACTGCCGTCGTGGCCGGTGTTGCACGCCTGGACCATGTCCAGCGCCTCCGGGCCCCGCACCTCCCCCACGATGATCCGATCGGGCCGGAGCCGCAGCGCCGTACGCACCAGGTCCCGGATCGTGATGGCACCCTGTCCCTCGGCGTTGCCGGTCCGCGTCTCGTAGCGCAGCACGTGGGGTTGCTGCAGTTGGAGTTCCGCCGCATCCTCGATGGTGATCACCCGCTCCTCCGGCGGGATGTACCCCGAGAGGGCGTTGAGCACCGTCGTCTTCCCGCTGGAGGTGCTGCCGGTCACCAGCAGGTTGCACCGGGCCCGCACCGCCCGCCCAAGGAAGTCGGCCGACTCCTGCGTGAGCGTGCCGGTCTCGATGAGGGTCCGGCAGTCCAGCATCCGCGGGTTGAACTTCCGAATCGCCATGGCGCAGCCGTCCAACGCCGGGGGCGACAGGGTGGCACAGACCCGGCTGCCGTCGGCCAGGCGGGCGTCCAGGATCGGATGCCGCTCGTCGATGCGCCGCCGGATGGGCTGGGCGATGCGCTCGGCCAGGTGGCGCACGGCCTGGTCGCTCTCGAAGGCCAGGCCCTCTACCCGCTCCAGCCGCCCCTGCCGCTCCACCCAGATGTCGTCGTACCGGTTGACGAGGACCTCGGTGACTTCCGGATCGTCCATCAGCGGCTGCAGGATGCCGAACCCGACAAGGTCCTGGACCAGGCGGGTGACCATCGTCTCCCGAACCGCCGCAGGAACGGAGCCTTCGCGCTCCAGCAGGGCGGTGATGCGCTCCCGCACCATGAGCCTGAGTGAGCTGTCTGCCGGCCGCAGCAGCAGGTCTCCGCTGATCTCCTGCAGCAGCTGGTCCCTGACGTACTCCCGCAGGCGTTCGTACTGAAGCTGGGCGGCGGGGTCGCGCACGAGCGCAGCGCCGACACGCCGCTGGAGCAGTGTGCGGCTGGCCAACTAGACTCCCTCCCTGCCGGCGATGGGCCAGAGCCGTGCCAGAAAGCCGGCTGCCGCCTGCGCCGGCCGCGGCTCCTCCGTTTCCACGATTCCCCTGAGCAGTGCGGCCACCGCCCCGCCGATCGGAGATGAGGCGGCCAGGGCTGCCTGCAGGTCGCCGCGGTTGACGGCCTGCGCGGCCTGCCGGCAGGAAGGGACCGCTCCGAGCACGGGGAAGGGGCTCAGTTCCCGGATGTCCGCCAGGCTGATCTCCCGGCTCTCCGCCGCATGGCGGTTGACGATCACCCGGAACTTCCGGGCAGGAAGCTTCAGGAGCTCCAGTTCCCGGGCCACCCGCTTCAGGGGTGTCAGGGCCAGCAGGTCGGGCGTCACGGGGAACAGGACCCAGTGGGCCAGATCCAGCGCCACCAGGGTGGAGTCCCGGAGACCTGCGGGCAGGTCGACGACCACGTGCATCCCCGCGGCCGTCAGCGAGCGAATGGCCGCCTCCATCGCCTCTCCCGAAAGCACCGTCTCGTCAATAAAGCGGGTGGGTCCGGGCAGGATGAACAGACGGCTGGTCCAGCGGACCAGGTGGCCCTCCACCTCGTCGGGCTGCACCTGTCCCGGCCAGGTGCTGATGTTGGGCGTGCTCGCCGTCTGAAACAGCGTGACCAGATCGGGGTTGTCTGCGTTCCCGTCGATGATGACCGTGCGCTGCCGCTCGCTCAGTCGCAGGGCAGCGGCCACGGAGAGCAGCGTCTTGCCCACGCCGCCCTTCGGACTCCAGAGCGCAATTACCAGCCCGTCCGCCACTCCGCTTCACCCCCTACAAGTCCTGCGACCGGTCCCGCAGCCGCCGGCACATCGGGCCGCGCCTCGGACTCCAGCGCCTCCTCGCCAATCCCATATCGCTCGAAGAAGACCTGCCGGTCGACGCCGGTCGTGGCCGCAGGTTCGCCCTCAGCGCCGTAGGGGCTTGTCAGCAGCCAGACCATCCCGTTGGCCTGGGCGAAGGCGATTTCCTCGGCGGTGCGTGGGGTAACCTGGAGCACGACGGCCGCTGGGCCGCCAAGGTCGTCCCGCTGGACGAAGAGGACCGGCACGCGCTGGGCGATCACCCGCGCCAGCGTCCCCTGCGCCGCCCTGCCGCCCGCGGCCTCCCCACCCTCTGCCACGTCGGCGTGGATGGCCACGAGCACATCCACCGGATCGCCCTCCCGCAGGGTCCCGGCCACACCGGTGGCCTCGTCGACGCGCAGGGCCATCGCCCGCACGTCCGGAGACGGCGCCGCCGCAAGCCGTGCGGCGAGGCTGGAGCCGCCCGCCGGCACCAGGTGCGCCTCCCGCAGCACGGTGCCGGGAACCAGGAGGGCACGGGTGTACCGGCCGGCAAGCGCTGCCGGATCGGTGACGGCGTCGGCCGGAACGGCATCGCGGGGCAGGGCTGCGATCCGCACCATCTCAGGTCCGACGGCCGTGTACGGTTCCACCTCCTGCGTAACGGTGAGCACCTCGACCCGTTCCTGCTGCATCTCGAGGAAACGGATGTTGAACCAGGCGGCCAGCAGTGCACAGATGAAGGCGCCTGCGAGCGCGAGGCGCCCGGCATTGCCACGCATCTCTCTTCCTCCCAGGACTATCGGGTAAGCCAGCCCCGCCACGGGCTGCCCACGCTTGCACGATGCTCCGCCGGAACGGAGGAGGCCACGGCGGGCGCCACGACCCCCAGCAGTTGCGCCACGGACTGCCGCAGGGGCTCGGCGTCCTTCGCCGCTGAGCGGGTGACCGGCTGCCCCTGTCCGGCCGCCTGGAGCGCCGCCTGGGGGCTGTGAGGAAGGATGGCGCTGACCGGGAGCCCGAAGCAGTCGGCCACCTCCCCCGGCGTGAGGTAGGGGCTGTCCAGCCACCGGCTGAGCACCAGTCGGCAGCGGTCCCGTGTCAGCCACCCCTGCTCCAGCGCAGCCTCGAACCCGCGGGCCGTATCCAGCACGTCGGGGTAGTCGCAGGTAACGGTGACCAGAACCAGATGCGCCAGGCGGGCCGCGGTCTCCCGGATTGGACCGGGCCGTGCCTCGGCATCGAGGATGATATAATCGAACTGACCGCGGAGCCCGTCCACCAGCCATGCAATGGCCTCCGGGTTCAATCCGGCGATCAGGTCCGGCCGCCCGTCGGGCCCGCTCACCAGCGCCCAGTTGGAGGTCACCCAGCGGAGCCCTTCAGCGGGAAGCGGGTGCCCCAGGGAAAAGGCCTCGCCGATATGAACCCAACTGGACACCTCCTGCTCCCGGCCCAGCAGGGCAGCCAGCGAGGAGTTGTAGGGGTTGAGGTCCACCGTACAGACGCGCACCTCGCCTGAGCGGGACAGGAGGTCAGCCAGCGCCACGGCGAGGGTTGACCTTCCCGCTCCGGGCTTGCTGCCCCAGAGGGCCACCACCTGCTGCCGCAGCACCCGGATGACCGGACGGACGGTCTCCCACTTCGCCGGAGCGGGCAACGCTGTGCCGGCGTGTGGTGTGACCCGAAGGGCGGGCGGCGGCACGGGCAGATCGGCGCCGGACAACTGCTGCCGGATGGGGCGCCCTGCTTGACTCGTGCCGGGCGGCTTCTGCCGTGCTGGCGGCGCTGACCGGCTGGCGTCCGGTGCCTTCTGCCTGACTTCCGGGGGTGGCTGCGTGGCCTCGGCTGGCCTCTGTCGGACCGCAGCGTACGGTGACGGAGAGCCGCCTGCAGCCGCCGACGTCCGGGGGCGGCGCACCCAGGCGTCAACCAGCTGTGCGGAGAGGCGCTCCGCCCGCAGCACCTCCACCCCCTCCGAGGGTTCGGGGCCGGCGCCCTCAGCGAGCCAACAGACCCGGAGGCCTTCGATCTGAAGGAGCGGCCGCACGTCGCCCGACGCAGGGCTGACGAAGACCAGCGCCGGGCGCCTGGCCTGCACCTCCCGCACGGCGTCCGCGGCACGCTCGCAGTGAAGCGGCCCCAGGGTGAAGGTGCTGCACTCGGCAAGCAGCTGGTCGAGGAGCGGGTCACCCGTGCACGCCAGCGCTGCGAGGCTCATGCGGCGTCCTCCCCTCCCCGAGCAGCCGCGTCAGCCAGCTGCGCGCAGCTCCGCCCTGTTCGCCGCGGGGCTCCTGGCGGCGCAGGAAAACGAGGCCGGTCCGCCCGCCCAGTGGCTGAGCCCCGGCAATCAGCGTGGGACCGGTGAGCCCGCGGCCGGCGAGCCGTTCGTCCAGCTCCCGGGCCAACGCCTCAGTATCCTCCGGCTCCGGCGGGTCCAGCACCACCGACTTGCCGGCCCAGGCGGAGAGCCCTTCCATCGCCCGGAGCAGTTCGGGCGAGCGGACGTGCCGGTGGCAGATCCGCCGCTCCTCCAGGAGCGGGAACAGGAGCTCATACCCCTCGACCAGCGACTCCGGCCCAAGGGCAACGTACAGGCGGGCAGCCTGGGGGATGGTGTCGCCATAGGTGACGATGCGCCAGGCACGGGTGTGAACCACCGCGCCGCACCTTGTACCTGGCGGGTCCCAGGTCTTGGATAGAACAGCCATGCCGCTTCCTCCCAGTTGCACCAGTTATTTCCTGTCCTCATTTTACCAGTTGATCGGGTGCCCGTGCAAGGGGGATATGGCAGTTTGGTCGTGATGGAGGAGCAGGGCCGGCGAGGTGCGAATCTGGGCAGGGAGAAGAGGTGAGACGATGACCACGGACTACCGTTCTCTCCTGGATGGCGGGGACCAGTTCGAGCGTCTCTGCGCCATCCTTGCCGCCGTGTCGGAGTCGGGATCGCTGCGGAAGGCCACGGAGGCTCTGGGCTGCTCCTACCGCTATGCCTGGGGTCTGGTCCGCCGCGCTGAGGAGGAGATCGGCACCCCGCTGCTCGTCCGGAAGGTCGGGGGCGCGTCCGGCGGGGGTGCGGAGCTTACGCCCGCAGCCCACGACCTGCTCCGCCGCCATCGCCTGCTGACGCGGGAGGCGCGCTCCATCCTGGGCCCCGCCACCGTCGTGGCGCCGGAAAACCGGCCGCTGCTCATGTCGTCTACCTTCGGTCCTGTGGAAGTGGGGCTGGTAGATGCGCTGGTGGCCGCATTCCGGCGCGAGACCGGCAACTGGGTGCGCTACATCGCCGCAGGCAGCGGCCAGGCCCTGGAACTCGCCAGGGCCGGGCGGGTGGACCTGGTCCTCGTCCACGCGCCGAGCCTGGAGGAGCAGTTCATGGCGGACGGCTTCGGCACCGGGCGCTACCCGCTGGCCGTGAACGTCTTCGTTGTCTGCGGGCCGGACGCGGACCCCGCCGGCGTTCGGACGGCGGCCTCGGCTCCTGAGGCGATGCGCCGCATCGCCGAGGGGGGATTCCCCTTCGTCAGCCGCAACGACCGGTCGGGCACGCACGTCCGCGAGATGGCGCTGTGGGCGGCGGCGGGCATCACCCCCGGCCCGCCCTGGTACCAGCCGTGGCCGCTGGGCGGCCAAGGGAACATCGCAACCCTGCGCCACGCCGCTGAGATCGGCGCTTACACGCTCATCGACTCCGCCAACCTGACGATGGCCTGTCCCGAGGGCTTCGCGGGCCTGTTCCGCGACGACCCCGCCCTGCTGAACCACTTCAACCTGATCCCCGTCAACCCGGACGTGTTCCCGGCGGTCAACCACGAGGGCGCCAGGTGCTTCGTCGAGTGGGCCACCGGCCCAGGAGGCCGGAACGTTGTTGGATCATTCGGCGTTGAACAGTACGGGGCACCGTTGTTCCGTGTGCCGTAGCACCCTGGGCAGAACTGGGTTGTCAACTGCCATTCGATGCGTTATGCTCATTGGGGACATAACGGTGGCCCCCCTGGGCCGCCGCCGTCCGCGGGCACCGTTGTGTACAGACGTACACCGAGCCCGAGCGCATTGGACAAGGGGGACACATGCGATGAGGAGACTGTTCCAACGGATGGTGGTCCTGGCAGCCATGATGGCCCTCGTGGCCGGGTGCGGCGGGGCCGAGCAGCAGCAGACCGGCGGACAGCAGCAAGAAACCCAGCAGCAGACCGAGCAGACCCAGGCTCCTTCGACCCCCGAGCTCATTCTGGCCACCACGACCTCCACGCAGGACACCGGCCTTCTGGACGTGCTGATTCCGATCTTTGAGGAGAAGACCGGCTACACCGTGAAGACCGTCGCCGTGGGTACCGGCCAGGCCCTGAAGCTGGGCGAGAACGGCGAGGCCGACGTGCTCCTGGTACACGCCCCTGATTCGGAAGTTCCCCTGGTGGAGAGCGGCGTTGCCATCAACCGCCAGCTGGTGATGCACAACGACTTCATCATCATCGGTCCGGCCAGCGATCCGGCCGGCGTGAAGAGCGCCACCACCGCCGTCGAGGGCCTGAAGAAGATCGCCGAGGCCGGCGCCACCTTCGTCTCCCGCGGTGACGATTCCGGCACCGACAAGAAGGAAAAGGCCCTGTGGAAGGAAGCCAACATCGATCCCAAGGAACAGGAGTGGTACCAGGAGACCGGGCAGGGCATGGGCGCCACGATCACCGTCGCCAACGAGAAGCTGGCCTACACGCTGAGTGACCGGGGCACCTACCTGGCGCAGAAGAAGAACATCGACCTGGAAATCGTGCTGGAGGGCGATGCGCCGCTCCTGAACATCTACCACGTGATGCAGGTCAACCCCGAGAAGTACCCGATGGTCAACGGCGATGGCGCCAAGGCCTTCGTTGAGTTCATGGTGTCCGACGAGACCCAGCAGATCATCAAGGACTTCGGCGTTGACACCTACGGCGAGCCACTCTTCTTCCCTGACGCGGGGAAGGCCGAGGAAGACCTCACTTCTGGAAAGTAGGTTTTGCCCTTGGAAATGATCGGACAAGGCATCGTTGCAGCCCTTAGGATGCTTTCGTCCGGCGATGCGGAACTGGTGCGAGTGACACTGCTGACGCTCAGGGTCGCCGGTACGGCGACCCTGCTCAGCGTTGTCGTGGGCATTCCGCTGGGCGTTCTGCTGGCACTGGCCCGCTGGCCGGGGCGCAACTTCATCATCAGCCTGGTGAACATGGGCATGGGCACGCCGCCCGTGGTCGCCGGACTGGTGGTGTCGATCCTGCTGTGGCGCTCCGGCCCGCTGGGCCGGCTCCGGCTTATCTACACCCCCACCGCGATGATCATCGCCCAGTTCATCATCGCCCTGCCCCTGGTGACCGGGTACACCCTGGCCGGCATCGGGCAGCTGAACCCGAAACTCCATGACCAGATCCTCGCCCTGGGCGCCTCCCGCTGGCAGCTGTTCTGGCTGCTCATCCGCGAGGCCCGCCTCTCGCTGCTTGCGGCGGTGATCGGCGGGTTCGGCGGGGTCATCTCCGAGGTCGGCGCCTCCACCATGGTGGGCGGCAACATCCTGGGTCGGACCCGCGTGCTGACCACGGCCACGGTGATGGAGGTCAGCAAGGGCAACTTCGACATCGCCATCGCCCTCTCGCTGATCCTCATGTTGCTGATCTGGCTCGTCACTTACGCTCTCACCCGGCTCCAACAAGGGGGGCGGCCGCGATGACTGCGCTGCTCGAAGTCACCGACGTCAAGGTGGAGCGGGGCGGCCGCGTGGTCGTCGACATCCCACACCTCTCCATCGCGCCCGGCGAGGTCCTGGCCGTGGTCGGCCCCAACGGCTCGGGCAAGTCGAGCCTGCTGCACGCCCTGGCCCTGCTCCACCCGGCCTCCTTCGGCGCCTACCGCTGGGAGGGCCGGCAGGTGGCGCTGCCCCAAGAGGCGCTCGCCCTGCGGCGGCAGATGGCGGTGGTCTTCCAGGAGTCCCTGCTGCTGGCAGGAACGGTGCTGCAGAACGTCGAACTCGGGTTGCGCCTGCGGGGTGTGCGGTCGACCCGCCGCCGTCAGGTCGCGCGGGAGATGCTGGAGCAGCTGCGCATCAGCCACCTGGCCGAGCGCCCCTCGCGCCAGCTCTCCGGCGGCGAGGCGCAGCGGGTTTCCATCGCCAGGGCCCTGGCCACCTCGCCGCGCCTCCTCTACCTCGACGAGCCCATGGCCTCTTTGGACGTACTGGCGCGGTCTCACCTGCTGAAGGACCTGAGGCGAATCCTGACGTCCTCGGGCACCGCAGCGCTCTTCGTCACCCACGACTTCACCGAGATCCCGCCCCTCGCTGACCGGGTCGCCGTCCTTGCGGAGGGCAAGCTGCTTCAGATCGGCACGCCTTCCGAGGTGTTCAACCACCCCGCCACGCCCCTGGTGTGCGATCTGGTACAGGTGGCCCACGATCTGGTCAGCAGCCTGGATTCCCGTCCGAAGCAGGAAGCCCCTTGATTGTGGTGGAACCTATGGGGGACGCGATCGATCGGGAGGCTACCGGATGGCTGAGAAACTGCGTCCCTGGATCACCTTGCTCAAGGACATTGCCTATGGCGTACTGCTCTGGCTCCTGATTATCACCTTCGTCGGGCAGGTGCGCGAGGTTCCGTCCGGCTCCATGGAGCCCACGATCATGGTCGGCGACCGCTTCTGGACCGACAAGCTCTTCCTGCGCTTCGGCTCCATCGCACGGGGCGACATCGTCGTCTTCGACCCGCCCCCGCCCATTCAGTCGCCCTACCCCTTCATCAAGCGGGTGATCGGGCTGCCGGGCGAGACGGTGGAGGTGCGGGACGGGCTGGTCTTCATCAACGGTGAAGCCCTCGACGAACCCTACATTGCGGAGCCGCCGCGGTACCATTACGGCCCCGTCACGATCCCCGAGGGCCAGTACCTGGTGCTGGGGGACAACCGGAACCTCTCCAATGACGGCCATGAATGGGGGCTGCTGGACCGGGACCGCATCTTCGCAAGAGCCGTCTTCCGCATCTGGCCCTTCGACCGCATCGGCCCGATTGAGTGACTTCTTCACGGATACGGCAGGGTGTTTCGCACCCTGCCGTGAATCATATTAGAACCTACTACTAAGACTAGGCGAAGGTGATGGCGTTGGAAGGCCTGCGACTGGTCCCCTGCGGCGACCGCGCACTGCTCTGCTGCCTGGGCGACGACCTGGACGACGCCACCAACCGGCGCGTGCACGGACTGGCCCGCGCACTCAAGGGCGTTCACCCGGCGGTGGTTGAGGTGACGCCGGGGTTCCACACCGTACTGGTCGAGTACGACCCGGTTCGGATACGGCTGGAGCACCTGACCGCGCTGGTGGAGGAGGCTGCAGCCGGTGCGCCCGCGGCGGACGGGGAAGAAGGGCGCGAGGTGGAGATTCCGGTGGTCTACGGCGGCGAGTACGGACCCGACCTGGAGGCCGTGGCCGCCCATGCCGGACTCCCCGCCGCAGAGGTCGTCGCCCGCCACGCAGGGCGGACGTACCGCGTCTGCTGCCTGGGCTTCAGCCCGGGGTTCCCCTACCTGGGCGAGCTGGATCCCGCCCTGGCCACGCCGCGGCTCAGCGACCCCCGCGTGCGCGTTCCCGGCGGCTCCGTGGGCATCGGCGGCGTACACACGGGTATCTATCCCGCCGCCTCCCCCGGCGGCTGGCGGCTGATCGGGCGCACCCCGGTGCGGCTCTTCGACCCCGGCCGCACGCCGCCCGCCCTCCTGCAGCCGGGCGACCGGGTTCGCTTCGTACCCATCGACGCGGAGGAGTTCGCTGCCACGGCAGAGGCGCCAGGGCCGGCAGACGCCGCGTCAGCGGCCTTTGCGCCGGGCCGCACGGGGCTTCGGGTGCTTCAGCCGGGACTGCAGACCACCCTTCAGGACCTGGGCCGGCGGGGCTACACGGCCTATGGCGTGCCGGTGGCCGGGGCCGTCGACCAGCAGTCGCTGATGATCGGCAACTGGCTGCTGGGCAACCGCGCCCGCACCGCCGCGCTCGAGATCACCGTGACGGGGCCGGAGGTGGAGTTCACCGGCCCGGCCGCGTTCGCCATCACGGGGGCGTCGGTTCCCGCGGAGCTGGTCCCCGCCGACGGCGGGGCGCCCAGGCCAGTCCCGGGATGGACCTCCGTCCTGGCGGCTCCCGGCGATCGGCTCCGTATGGGCACCGTGACCGCAGGGTGCCGGGCCTACCTCTGCGTGGCGGGCGGGATCGACCTCCCGCCGGTGCTGGGCAGCCTCTCCGAGGACCTCTTCGGCCACATCGGCCCGCTGGGGCGTCCCCTCAGCGCGGGCGACTGGCTGCCGATCGGGCTGCCGCTGCACCCGCCGGCAGACCTGGCCGGACGCAGCCTGCCTCCGGACGCGCTCCCCGCGTTCGAGGGCAACGCCGTGATCCGGGCCACGCTGGGACCGCAGGCCGACCAACTGTCGGAGGCTGGCCTGAATGCGTTGTTCGGCGGCGTCTACCGGGTCGGCCCGCAGGCGGACCGGCAGGGGCTGCGGCTGATCGGTCCGACGGTCCTGCCGGATGGGCCTGCGGAGATGCTCTCAGAACCCATCCCGCCAGGCGCGGTGCAGGTGGTCCCCAGCGGCCAGCCGATTCTCCTGCTGAGCAACCGGCAGACGCTGGGCGGCTACCCCAAGGTGGCGGTGGCGGTGTTCACGGACCTCTGGGCCGCAGCCCAGCTGAAGGAGGGCGACCGCGTCCGCTTCCAGCGGGTCGAGACAGCCGACGGGCATGCCATCGCCTGGCAGGAGCGCCGCCGGCTGGGGCAGATCCGGCGCTACCTGGAGAAGGGGATGGGCGCCGTCCGGCCGTCCTCTCCGCCGCAGCCATCCGCTCCGCATGTCGCCCCCCGCCCTCCCGTACACCCGTCGGCGCCGTCCGGCGCCCCGCGCGGCGGAACCGCCGGCCAGGTTCGGCGCTACCGTGTTTCGATCGACGGCATCGAGTTCGTCTGCGAGGTCGAAGAGGTAGGGGGCTAGAAAGCAGAAAACCACCGGAGCAATCCGGTGGTTGTCTTGTCTGCCTGTCGGCTACCGGCTCACGGCGGCCCTCTTCATGCGGCGAACGGGGATGTTCGCGACCAGGGCCACCTGGTTCTCGGCCGTCTGAAGGGTGACATCCATACCATCTTCGTCGATCTCCATGTAGCGGGAGATGACCGCGATCAACTCCTCCTTGAGTGACTCAAGGAACTGCGGCGAAACGTTCGTCCTGTCGTGGACGAGCACAAGACGCAGCCGCTCCCTGGCGACATCCGCGCTCGAATGATCGCGTCCGAAGACCCGGGAAATGAGATCCAGCATGCCACGCCCCCCCTTCTAGCTCCGGCCGAGCCCCACAATGCGCTTGAACCTGGACCAGAAGGATTCCTCCGCCTCCAGGTCCATGATGGGAACCTCTTCGCCCATCAGCCTCCGGGCGATGTTCTGGAATGCCTTGCCCGCCTTGCTGTCCTTGGAGTAGACAGCGGGCTCGCCCCGGTTGGTGGAGACGATGATGTGGTCGTCTTCGGGCACGACGCCCAACAGGTCGACGGCCAGCATCTCCAGCATGTCGTCGATCTCAAGCATGTCGCCGCGGGCGACCATGCGGGGCCGCACCCGGTTGACGATAAGCATCGCCGGGCTCTTGTCGCCATCCTGGGCATCCCACAGGCCGATGACGCGATCGGCGTCGCGGACCGAGGAGACCTCGGGGTTGGCCACGATGATGGCCTTCTGCGCACCGGCGATGGCGTTCTTGAAGCCGTCCTCAATGCCCGCCGGGCAGTCCAGCAGCACGAAGTCGAACTCCCGGGCCAGCTGCTCCGTCAGGTCGCGCATCTGGTCCGCCGTCACGTCCTTCTTCTCGCGCGTCTGGGCCGCAGCCAGCAGGTACAGGTTCTCAATGCGCTTGTCCTTGATGAGCGCCTGCTTCAGCCGGGCGTTGCCCTCCACAACGTCCACGAGGTCGTAGACGATGCGGTTCTCCAGCCCCATCACCACGTCGAGATTGCGCAGACCGATATCGGCGTCCACCAGCACGACCTTGTTCCCCTGCTGAGCCAGGGCCGTGCCGAGATTGGCCGTGGTCGTCGTCTTTCCCACGCCGCCTTTGCCCGAAGTCACCACGATGACCTGTCCCATCAACGATCCTCCTTCGCGCCGACCGCTTCCAGCGCACTCGCCTGGCGTCTATCCGCGGATGCCTCCACCACGATGATCTCGCCCCGGATTCGCGCCACCTCAGGGTAGGATTGCGGCGCATCGCCGTCGGGAGCCCGCCCGATCACCTCTGCGATGCGCAGCTGCGTGGGACGGAGTTTTGCTGCCGCAACGATGGCGTCCCGGTTGCCCGTGCATCCGGCATGTGCCACGCCACGCAGGGCACCCATCACCACGATGTGTCCGCTGGCCACCACCACTGCGCCCGGGTTGACGTCCCCGAGGATGATCACGTCGCCCTCGTGGCGTACCTCCTGGCCGGAGCGCAGGGTACGGGTGATCACCAGCGCAGTCTCCGAGGGCGACTGCACCGGCGCAGGCGCGGTCGGCCGGCGAGTCTCCTCAGCCACCGGATCTCCCCCCTCCCTCACGGTGAGGAGCACCATCCCTGCCCGCTGCAGGGTCTCGGCGAGCGTTTCCCGGTCTGCTTGCGAAAGCTGGCGGTTCCCCACGTGGACCGTCACCCTGCCGCCGGCGAAAAAGCGCCCGCTGTTGGCCAGCCGCTCTGCGAGGCGTGCCATCAGCGTGTTGAACTCGCCTTCATCCGGAAGCACCAGCACCAGCCCATTCCTGGTCGTACCGCGAATGGTGATGTCCTGTCGCATCCTCTCTTCACGACCCTGGCGGTAGATTTATCCTCTTTCTCTAGTTCGGCCCCGCTGCCGAATCTCCTCCTTGGACTTACAAATAATGTCGGAGGCGGCTGCATCCGACATTGCGATCTCCAACCGGAACCTGCGCCTATGTACCCATCAGCGGCGCCGCAGGACGATGGTGCCCCGGGGGTCCGGCCGCAGGTAGTTGTAGTGGCGGTAAACGCGCCAGTAGACAAGCATGCAGAGCAGCGTGTCGTAGATCACCGAGGGCAGGAGCGTGCTCCGAAAATCGGCCAGGGTGACGCCATGGCCGAAAACGGCGAGGCAGAGTGCGATAAACGTCTGGCCGAGCAGGGAGCCCAGCGAGCCACCGAGCCCGGCCAGCACCAGGTTGTCCTTGAAGACATGGGGCTCGATGAGCCCCGCCAGGAAGCCCACCGTGCCCAGGGCCAGCGCGTTGCTGCCGATCAGAACCCCGAGGGTCAGGTCAACAAGCAGGCCGCCGGCAAAGCCGGCAGCCAGCCCCACCTGCCAGCCGAACAGCAGGCCGCACGTGACTGCGACGACCAGGACGACGTTGGGGACAACCCCGGCGATCTCCAGGTATGGACCGAGCACGGTCTGGACCAGGTAGGCCACAAGCACAATGCCGGCCAGCGCCCAGTGCCTCATGGCGCGTTCGACCCCCTGTCGCCTTCGGTCTGCGTGAGGACGACCTGCACGACTTCCAGCTTGTGCACATCCACCGCAGGGCGGACCTGCGCGTATGTGATGAAGGACGAGCCGGCCTCAACGCTCTCCACCCAGCCGACGAACAGGTCGGCCGGCAGAATGCCCTGCCCGGAGGTGAAGACGGGCTGCCCCACCTCCACCGACGGATCGGTGGACCAGAACCGCATGCGCAGGTAGCCGCCGTCGACGCTCTCGAGCAGCCCTTGCTCCCCGTTGGGCAGCTTGGCGCCCGCGCCGAAGCCGGGCTGCCCGAAGCCGGAGTCACTGACCAGCTGCACGGTGGACGTGTACGGGGTGGTGTAGGCGACCTTCCCCACCAGCCCCTGCCAGTTGACCACCGCCATGCCCTGGCGGACGCCGTCTCGGCTGCCCTGATCGATGATGATCGTCTGGTACCAGTTCTGGCTGGAACGGCTGATGACCTCGGCCGTCAGCATCGGGTAGGACGTACGCTCCTTCAGGCCCAGTTCGCTGCGCAGCCGCTGGTTCTCCTGTTCCAGTTGCACGATGCGCGCCCGGTCCTGCGACATCTCCTCCACCTGCTGGCGCAGGGAGGCGTTCTCATCGCGCAGCCGGGCAAGCTCACGGACGGTGTCGGCAATGCCCCGGGCCTGGTCGCCCACCCAGTCGGTCGCGACCTGAAACGGGTAAAGCAGCGTGGCAATCCCCTTCTCGATCGGGGTGACTGCCGAACGCTCGCGCGCCGTCAGGGCCATTACAATAAAGAGCACGACCAGCGCGCCCAGGGCCACGCCGAGGAGGCGTAAGTGCTTACGGTACATGGGTGACAGCTTCACGCCCTCCGGGCGGCCGGCGCTTCAGCTACGAGTTGCGCGCCACCCGCTTGAGAATATCAAGGTTGTCCAGGCACTTCCCGCAACCCTTCACAACGCACAGCAGAGGCTCATCGGCCACGTGAACGGGCATGCCGGTCTCCTTGGAGATCAGCAGGTCCAGCCCCTTCAGCAGCGCACCGCCGCCGGTCATCACAATGCCGCGGTCCATGATGTCTGCCGCCAGCTCCGGCGGGGTGTTCTCAAGCGTGATCTTGATGGCGTCGAGGATCGCGGAAACCGGCTCGTTGATGGCCTTGCGGATCTCCTCCGAGGTGACGCGAAGGGTGCGGGGCAGCCCGGTCACCAGGTCGCGCCCGCGAACCTCCATCGAGTCCTCCTCCCCCGTGGGGTAGGCGGACCCGATGGTCATCTTGATCTCCTCGCCGGTGCGCTCGCCGATCAGCATGTTGTAGGTGCGCTTCACGTACTGGACGATGGCCTCGTCCAGTTCGTCGCCGGCCACGCGGATCGACTTGGCGGTGACGAGGCCGCCCAGCGAGATGATCGCCACCTCGGTCGTGCCGCCGCCGATGTCGACCACCATCGAACCGGTCGGCTCCTCAACGGGCAGCCCGGCGCCGATCGCGGCGGCCATGGGCTCCTCGATGACGTGGGCCTCCCGCGCGCCAGCCTGCAGCGCGGCGTCCTGCACGGCCCGCCGCTCCACGCCGGTCACGCCGGAGGGGATGGAGATGATAATCCGCGGGCGGAATGGCGCCCGACGGCTCGCCGCCTTGTGGATGAAGTACTTCAGCATCGTCTGGGTGGTGTCGAAGTCAGCGATGACGCCATCCTTCATCGGACGGATGGCCACGATGTTGCCGGGGGTGCGGCCGAGCATCTGCTTGGCCTCGAGCCCCACGGCCAGCGGGCTCTTCTGGTCACGGTCGACCGCGACCACTGACGGCTCGTCGATCAGAATGCCGCGGCCTTTTACATAGACGAGGGTGTTCGCGGTACCGAGGTCGATCCCGATGTCACGTGCGAAAAACTGCCAGAAGGACACCGCACTGTTCCCCTTTCTTCTTCGAGCGGCATACTGAAACCCGGCCTGTTACCCGGTGAGAAGCCCTCGCTCCCGAAAACTGGTGTACCGCCCCTGGCCCACCACCAGGTGGTCCAGCACCTCGATTCCGATCAGGCGGCCTGCCTGCACGAGGCGGTGGGTGATCTCCCGATCCTCCCGGCTGGGGGTGGGATCGCCGCTGGGATGGTTGTGGGCGAGAATCACCGCGTGGGCGCTCCTGCGGATGGCTGTTTTGAACACCTCGCGCGGGTGCACAAGCGAGGCGGTCAGCGTACCCTCAGAGACACACTCGACGGCAATCACGTGGTTTTTGGCCGAGAGCAGGATCACGTGGAACTGCTCCCGGGTGAGGTGCGCCATGCGGGGCGCAATGTACTCAAAAACTGCCCGGGGGTTGGAGAGCTCAACCTGCGTGAGCGGCGCCGCTCCGGCGCGGAGCCCCAGGTGCAGCCCCGCGAGAATGGTGCAGACCTTGGCCGGACCCAGGCCCTTCACCAGTTCTTTCTTGTCCACGTCCAGCAGATGAAGCAGGGCCCGCGGCCCCGCGCCGGGATACTGTGCCTCACAATGATGCAGCAGATCCCGGGCGACTTCAATGACCGATTGCCCTTTGGAACCCGTTCCTAGCAGGATTGCCAGCAGTTCCACGTCAGACAGCTGTTCGGGACCCAGGCGGAGCAGCCGCTCCCGCGGCCGGTCGGCCGCCGGGAGCTTCTTGAGCGATGCGGTCACAGGGTTCCAGGTCTCCCTTCAGCGGGCTCCTCCCGTGAAGATGGGATGGCCGAACTGCGACAGCATCTGGATGGTGCGGTACAGGGGAAGCCCGACCACGTTGTAGTAATCGCCGGAGATCCCGGAGATCAGTGCGGCAGCCCGGCCCTGAATGCCGTAGGCCCCCGCCTTGTCCATCGGCTCCCCGGTCGAGACGTACCATTCTACCTGCTCCCTCGTGAGAGGGGCGAACCGGACGACGGTCTCCTCATGTTCCACCAACTCGCGTCCGTCCTGAACGACGGCCACGCCGGTGAGCACCTGGTGGCTGCGGCCGGACAGCCGCTCCAGCATGGCGACGGCATCCGCCCGGTCAGCAGGCTTGCCCAGCACCTCGCCGTCGACGACGACGATGGTGTCGGCGCCCAGCACGATGCGGCCCGGATGCCGCCGGGCCACCGTCCGCGCCTTGCGCAGGGCCAGCTGCTCCACGAGGTTGGCAGGAGCGAGCGGCTCCCGGACGTGCTCGTCCACCTCGGGGGCGTCGATCACGAAGGAAACACCCACCTGGCGGAGCAACTCCTGCCGGCGGGGCGAAGAAGAGGCCAGAACAATCTGCATCGGCGAACACCCCAGATCAGCGCAGGGCCAGCCACAGGGCAAGGACCAGCCCGATTGCGCCTGCTATCGTTAGCTTGAACGAAATCCCGAAGGTCACAACTAGAAAGTTCAGGTCGAGCGTCGCCGGCGCCAATCCCAGCGGGAGATGGTAATTCAACAGGGGGACGTAATCGGCCAGGGCTGCGCCGATCAGCTGCCCCACCACCGCGCCGATCACGGCCCACATGAAGGCCAACCAACCGCGACTCACGGCACTGCCCCTTTCATCGCCGTGCGGCTTTACATATGACGGATATCGAATAGCCAAAGTTTCGGGGTTTGCCTTCCAGAATCCTTCGTCGGCCGCAGGCCCTGTGCACAGCATAGCACAGGCGGTCTTGATTGGCAATCTCTTCCACAACGCGTAGGCAGCGGTGCCCCGGGCACGCGAAAAGGGGGACCATCCCATGGTGATGATCCCCCGTCGCGTCACTCATTCACCCGATCCGCCCTCGGCATAGAAGTTGTGGTACTGCTCCAGCAGGCTGACGTATCCGTTCATCGCACGCTGGAACTCCTCACTGCCGGGACTGGCGGTGGCCGCCACCTCGATGTCCGCTGCGTTGACGGCAGCCACATCGGCCAGGCCCAGGAACCGGGTGATGGCCGGGTTCTCCTCGGCCGCCGCCAGCTTGGTGGCCACCCGCCTCATCTCCTGGCCCAGGGTGGCCAGCGCACCGCCGTCGGCCGGCTCCCCGGCCGAGCGCTTGGCGAACCAGGCGCCGGCCTCGTACAGGTAGTTGTTCAGGGTGTCGAGGCCGGTCTGGAGGTCGGGGTTGACCGAGCCGGTCATCGCCATCACCGCGTCGGGGGCGTACTCGACGTCCAGCGCGACGGTGAAGGCGTTCTTGGCGACACCGGTCTCCGCCATGATGGACTGGACCTCAGCCGCCTCCTCGCCCGACATGAAGGGGCCGACGTAGACCTTCACGAGACCCTGTTCATTGCGCTGGGTGGTCGCCGCCACCACGTCTTGCCTGGCCAGTTCCTGGACGAGCTGACGGGCGGCCCCCTCGGACCGGAACGCGCCCACCTGCACGAAGTGGACCTGGAACGTCTGGGCTATCCGGGTCACCATCGTCGGCGATTCGGGCAGGCTGGTCACGTCCTCCATCCCCGGCACCGGTTCAATGGCAGCGGGCTTCTCCTCTCCCAGGAGGTTCCCCAGGACGCCGCCGAGCTGCCAGGCACCCACCACGGCCAGCACGACGGCCAGGATAAACACGCCGCCCCACCGGTCATTCGTTTTCCTCTGCACGGATCGACCAAACCGATGCATGGTGTCCCCTCCCGCTTGGGTGGTTCGCCCGCCGGTGGAGCTTACGGTTCGGGGCGGCCCATGGTGTCGGCCCCTGACCGCTCGCCTGTGCGGGTCGTTTCCCCACCATGCCTATGCGGGGGGGGGGGCTTGTATAACCTACCTGCGAACAAGATTGCGCCGGGCCGGTCCCACCGTGTAGAAGGATCCGGTGATCAGGAGCAGGTCGTCCGGCCCGGCCGCCGCCAGGGCGGCCGCGAGTGCCTCGTCCAGCGCCGCAACGGCCCGGGCGGGGTGGCCCAGCCCGGCGCAGACGCCGGCCAGGTCCTCCGCCGGCAGGGCGCGGGGGCTCTCCGGCGTGGTGGCCCAGATCTGATCCGCCAGCGGGAGCAGCGGCGCCACGGACCCTGCCACGTCCTTGTCAGCCAGCACGCCCAGCAGCATGTGGACGCGCCGGTCCGGAAACACGTCCCGCACCGCCTGTGCGAGGGCGGCGCACTTGGCCGGGTTGTGGGCCGCGTCCAGCAGCACGAGCCGCCCGTCGGAAGTCCGCAGCAGTTCCATCCTGCCCGGCCATACCACCGTCGCCAAGCCCTGGCGGATCGCATCCTCGCCCGCGCCCAGCAGCTCCAGCAGGCGCACGGCCACCGCGGCGTTGGCCGCCTGGTGGGCCCCCAGCAGGCTGAGGCTGACGCCCCGGTACCAGCCGTGTGCGCCGCGCAGGTCCACCACCTGGCCCCCGGGCCCCGCCGTGACGACCCTGCAGTCGGCCGGCGACACACGGATCAGCGGCGCCCCCTGCTCCCGGGCCACCCGCTCGATCACCGCGAGGGCGCCGGGATGGTCGGTGGCGGTGACACAGGGCACGCCAGGCCGGATGATGCCGGCCTTGTCCCAGGCGATCGCCTCGTGGGTGGATCCCAGCCACTGGGTGTGGTCGAGGCCGACGTTGGTGATGGCGGTGACAGCCGGCCGCTCCACCGCAGTGGTGGCGTCGAACCGGCCGCCCATCCCCGCCTCCAGCACCAGGTCTTCCACGCCCTGCTCGGCGAACCAGGCCAGGGCCATGGCGGTGATGACCTCGAACTCGGTGGGCGAGTCCGTCCCCCCGGCCGCGACCGCAGCCACGTGGGGCGAGACGGCCGCCGCAAGGCGGCCCACCTCGTCCTCACCGATCTCGACACGGTTCACCTGCATGCGCTCGGTGAACCGCTCCAGCGGCGGCGACGTGAAGAGGCCGACCCGGCGCCCGGCGGCCCTGAGGCAAGCCTCCACCATCGCTGCCACCGAGCCCTTTCCGCTGGTGCCCGTGATGTGCACCACGCGCCCGACCCGGCGGTCGGGCCGTTCCAGCCGCTCCAGAAGGGCGGCCGTTCGCTCGAGGCCGGGCTTCATGCCGAAGCGCTGCAGCCCCGCCAGGAAGGCGAGGGCCGCAGCGTAGGTCGTGTCGCTCATCATTGCAGCTTCCGCAGCATCGCCAGACGGGCCTCCAGGGCGCTCTTCTTCTCCGCCAGGGCGGCCGCCTCTTCGCGGGTCTTTTCGATGATCTCCGGCTTCGCCTTGGCCAGGAAGCCCTGGTTCGCCAGCTTGCTCTGCAGCTTCGTCAGGTCGGCCTCGGTGGCCTTCAGCTCCTTGCCGATGCGCTCGATCTCCTTGTCGACGTCGATCAGCCCCCGCACGGGCACGTAGACCTCGGCGCCGGCCAGCACCGCCGTAGCGGCGTTCTGCGGCTTGGCGTCCGCGACCGGCTGGATGGTCAGTTCCGCCGTCTTGCCCAGGCTCTCGATGAAGGCCCGACCCTCCTCGAGCACCGACAGGGCCTGGTCGGAGGTGGCCATGACGATGGCGTCGATCTTCGTGTGCTCGCCGAGGCGGAACTCGGCCCGGATGGAGCGCAGTGCCCGGATGGTGTCGATGATCAGCGCCATGCGGGCGGCCGCACCGGGATCCTCCCAGCCCCCCAGCGGCGTCGGGTAGGGCGCGATCGAGATGGAAGGCGGCAGCTCGCTCCGGCCGGCCTGCTCAGCGATGGCGTGCGCAGTCTCGACGGGCTGCGACTGCCCCGGAAGCCGCTGCCAGATCGCCTCGGTGATGAACGGCATGAACGGGTGGAGCAGCCGGAGCGTGGCCTCGAGCACAAGGGCGAGGGTCTCCTGCGCCGCCGGCCTCGTCGGATCCTCCTTGTTGTAGAGGCGGGGCTTCACCAACTCGATATACCAGTCGCAGAACTCACTCCAGATGAAGTCGTAGATCGTGCGGGCCGCCTCGCCGTACTGGTACTCCTCCAGCAGGGCGCTGGCTGCCCGGGCCGCCTCGTTGAAGCGGTGCCGGATCCACCGGTCGGCCAGGTCGTACTTCAGCTCGAGTCCGCCCTCTTCGGGCTCCCAGTCGGCCAGGTTCATCAGCACGAACCGGCTGGCGTTCCAGAGCTTGTTGGCGAAGTTCCGGGCGTTCTCCACCCGCTCGGTCTGGAAGCGGATGTCGTTGCCGGGGCTGGAGCCGGTGACCAGCATGAACCGCAGGGCGTCGGTGCCGTACTGGTTGATCACGTCGATGGGGTCGACGCCATTGCCCAGCGACTTCGACATCTTCCGCCCCTGTGAGTCGCGCACCAGGCCGTGCAGCACTACGGTGTGGAACGGGATCTTACCCGTCAGTTCCAGGCTGCTGAAGATCATGCGGGCGACCCAGAAGAACAGGATGTCGTAGCCGGTAATCAGCACGTCGGTCGGGAAGAAGTAACCCAGGTCCTTCGTCTCGTCGGGCCAGCCCAGCGTGGAGAAGGGCCAGAGCGCCGAGGAGAACCAGGTGTCCAGTGCGTCCTCGTCCTGGCGGATATTGGTCGAGCCGCACTTCTCGCACTGCGCTGGGTCAGTCTCGGCCACGGTGAGGTGGCCGCAGTCGTCGCAGTACCAGACGGGGATGCGGTGACCCCACCAGATCTGCCGGGAGATACACCAGTCCTGAATGTTCTCCATCCAGTGCAGATACACTTTGGTGAAGCGCTCGGGCACGATCTTGATATGCCCGCTCGCAACGGCCTTCGCGGCCGGCTCGGCCAGCGGCTTCATCTTCACGTACCACTGCCGGGAGATCAGCGGCTCGATGACGGTGCCGCAGCGGGCACAGCAGCCCACGGCGTGCCGGTGGTCCTCGATCTTGACCAGCCAGCCCTCTGCCTCGGCGTCGGCGACGATGCGCTTCCGGCACTCGTACCGGTCGAGCCCGGCGTACTTCCCGGCCGCCTCGGTCATCTCGCCCTTCGGGCCGATGACCTGCGGCATCTCGAGGTTATGGCGCAGGCCGATCTCGAAGTCGTTGGGGTCGTGGAACGGCGTGATCTTCACGCATCCCGTGCCGAACTCCTTGTCCACGTAGCTGTCGGGGATAATCGGGATCTCCCGCCCGGTGGCCGGGTGGCGCAGCATCTTGCCCACCAGGTGCTGGTAGCGCTCGTCCTCGGGGTTGACGGCCACGGCTGTATCGCCGAGCATGGTCTCAGGCCGCGTGGTGGCGATCACGATGGAGCCGCTGCCGTCCGCCAGCGGGTAGCGGAAGTGCCACATGTGGCCGTCCCGCTCCTCGTACTCCACCTCGATGTCGGAGAGCGCCGTCTGGTCCTTCGGACACCAGTGGGTGATGCGGGTGCCCTGGTAGATGAGCCCCTTCCTGTAGAGCTGCACGAAGAAGGCGCGCACCGCCCGGGAGAGCCGCTCGTCCATCGTGAAGGCCTCGCGCTCCCAGTCCACCGACACGCCGAGTTTGCGCAGCTGGCTGGTGATGGTGGCGTGGTACTTCTCCTTCCAGTCCCACACCTTCTCCACAAAGGCCTCGCGCCCCAGTTCGTGGCGGGTGGGGCCGCCGGACTTGCGCAGGTCCTCCTCCACCCGGATCTGCGTGGCAAGACCGGCGTGGTCGGTGCCGGGCAGGTAGAGAGTGGGAAAGCCCTGCATCCGCTTCCAGCGGATCAGAATGTCGATCATGGTGTTGTTGAGGGCGTGGCCGAGGTGCAGGGTGCCGGTGACGTTGGGCGGCGGGATCACGATGGTGTAGGGCTGGCGGCCCTCGATTACCGGTGCGTGGTAGAAACCGCCCTCCATCCAGTAGCGGTAGTACTCGTCCTCCACCTGCTTCGGGTCATACCGCGGCGGCAGTTCGGCAGTGCCCAGTTTCTGCTCTTCCGACATCCGGATGCTCCCTCCTCAAGATCAAAGCCCCGGCCTCGTCCCATAAGGACGAGCCGGGGCTCGCGGTACCACCTTACTTCCCCCGCGGACGGGGGCACTCTCTCGCTGTAACGGGCTTGACCCGGCATCCCTTGAGCGGGCCGGACTGCGCGCTCGCGACCCGGTTCGGGGATGCAGCTTCGACGGCGACTTCACCGACGCCTTGCCCGGGAACCCTTCCACCCGCCGGGGCTCCCTCGCTGGGGGCGGTCTGCCGGCTACTCCTCCGCTTCCACGCCTCTGGCAATGCTGGGTATGCACTCATAATATGTCGGTCCGGCAGCGTTGTCAACTCTGCCGACTGCCCGGCCCGCTCAGCCGGCGCAGCTCGCCTCACGCCGGCTCTGCCAGCGGCTGCGCGTGAGCTTCATGAGCAGGACGGGGGCCGGGTCGTCCCGCCGCCTGCTCGGGCTGAGCATGCCTTCCCGCCGGAACCCCATCCGGTCGTAGAGTGCGATGGCCCGCTCGTTGTTTGCGAACACGCGCAGGTAGACCTCCTCCAGCGCCATGGGGCCGAAGGCCACATCGAGGGCGCGGGTCATCGCCGCCGTGCCGATGCCCTGCCCCCAGAGGGTGCGGTCGCCCACGCAGATCCGCACTTCGGCCGAACGCGTGCGGTGGTTCACCTGGGCCAGCTCCAACTCGCCAACCGGCCGTTCCTCCCGCTCGATGATCCACATCCTGTACGTCCGGGCCCGGCGCTGGGCCGCAAACCATTCCGCGGGGCTGGTGTTCTCAAACCGCCTGCCCATCAGGGCGGCGATAACGGGGTCCTCGTCCCAGCGGAGCAGGACTTCGAGGTCGCCCTGCTCAACCGGCCTCAGCCGCACCGTGGACGGAGCCCGCACGTTGTCGTCCGTCGTCGCCATCGCTGTTCTAGCACGCCCTTGCTATCTATACTGTTTAGACCCTTACCGGGCTGTCTTTTCGACGGGCGGCGACGTCCTACCTTCAGGGAAAATGTGCGAGGAGAGCCGAGCCGCGCCGGGCTGACAATGGACTCCGGCCCCGGCTTTTGCTAGGATAAACGATACTAACCATGACGTTGTGGGAGTGACCAGGTTGCGGATTCGTACATGGCAGGCAGATCTGGTGCTGCTGGCGATCACCGCCATCTGGGGGGCAACTTTCCCCCTGGTGAAGAACGCCACCAACCTGGCGGCTGGCGGCGTTCCCACTTACTGGTTCCTCGCGGTGCGCTTCCTCATGGCCTCGCTGCTGCTGGGGGCGCTCTTCCGCCGGCACCTCGTCGGGCAGCCGGCTGCCACCTGGCGGGCCGGCGCGCTGCTGGGCGCCTTCGTTTTCGCCGGGTACGCGTTCCAGACCTTCGGCCTGGCGTACACGACGAGCAGCAAGGCGGCGTTCATCACCGGGCTGTCGGTGGTCATCGTGCCGGTGCTCTCCGTGCTCTGGCTGCGCCGCCCCCCGGCGGCGGGCGCCTGGCTCGGCGTGGGCACGGCCCTGATCGGCCTCGCCCTCCTCTCCCTGAACGACGACCTGGTACCCACCCGCGGCGACCTGCTGGTGCTGATGGGCGCCCTCGGCTTCGGCCTGCACGTGACGGGCGTCAGCCGGTTCGCGGGCAGGCACGACCCCACCGCGCTGGCCGTGATCCAACTGGGGACGGCGGGCGTGCTCGCGGGCGCCATGCACCTGGTGGAGCGGGGCGGCGCCGGCCCGGGCGTGGCCGGTGTGATCTGGTGGGGGCCGCCTGCCCACGTGGCGGCCGCAGTCGCCGTCTGCGGCCTGTTGGCCACGGCGGCGGCATATCTGCTCCAGAACCTGCTTCAGCCCTACACCACCGCGACCCACACCGCGCTGATCTTCGCCGCCGAGCCCGTGTGGGGGGCCATCTTCGCCTACCTGCTGGCCGGTGAGACGCTGGAGCCCAGGGGCTACCTGGGGGCGGCCCTCATCCTGGCCGGGATGGTGCTTGCCGAGTTGCCCATCGGGCGCCAGCACCGATCGGCTGGCGCCGCTGCGGACGACTGAAGGAGGAGGAAAAGCGGGGGGCCTCGGCCCCCCGCCCATCTCTTTCTAGAACCGGAACTGCTCCGCCTGCTTGCGCAGACCGTTCGCCATGTCTGCCGCCTGCCTGGCCAGGCCCGCCAGGCGTTCCACGGCGGACTGGACCTGTACCGAGGACGCAGCCATCGCCTCCGTGGCGCTGTGGCTCTTCTGCGCTTGCGCCTCCACGTCGCCGATCATGTTGGTGACCGCGCGGGCGCTGGCCAGCATCTCCTCGGCGGTGGCGGCGTTCTCCTCCGCGATCGCCGAGAGCTGCACGGTGGCGTTGACCACGTCCTGGCTGGCTGCCGCGATCTCCTCGGAGGCGGCCGAGATCGACTGCGCCTCGGTGAGCGTCTCCGCCACGGCGGCCAGGATGCGCTCCAGGGAGGCGCCGGCCTCCTCCGACAGCTTGACGCCGCGCTCCACCTCCTGGGTGCCGGCCTCCATCGCCTCGACCACGTCGGATGCGCCCTGGCGCAGCCCCTCCACCCGTCCGGCGATCTCGGCGGCCGCGGTCCGCACCCGCTCGGCCAGCCGGCGCACCTCTCCGGCGACGACGGCGAAGCCCTTGCCGTGCTCGCCGACGCGCGCCGCCTCGATGGCCGCGTTCAGGGCCAGCAGGTCGGTCTGCCCGGCGATTTCGGTGATCAGCTGGAGGATCTCGTCAACCTGTTGCAGCGACTGGCTGAGCTCCCGGACCTGGTTGGAGGCGTCCAGCACACGGGCGCGAACCTGGTTCATGCCGTCTGCCGACATCCGGACAGCCTCGCCGCCCTGCTCCGCGGCTGCGCGGGTACGGCTGGCCGCCTCTGCCACGACCCCGGCGCTCTCGGCCACCTGCTCGATGGCCTGCGCCATCTGGCGAACGGTCGAGGCCGCACGCTCGACCTGCTCCGCCTGCGACTGAGCCGCCGCGGCCACCTGTGAGGCGGCGTCCTCCACCTCGCGGATCGCCCTCGCTCCTTCGGCCGCCTGGGTGGCCTGCTGCTCGGCGATGGCCCGCACGGACTCGATCTCCCTGGCAGCCGACTCGGTGGCATCGCCGGTCTCCCTGGCGCTCACGTCGAGCCCGCCGGCCGCCTGATCCAGATCGGAGGCCGTCCGGGCAATCGTGCGCACCATCGACGCAAGCTGGGAAGCCATGGTGTTGAACGCCGCGGTGGCCTGCCCCACCTCATCACGGCTCGAGACCTTGAGGGAGGTGACGGACAGGTCGCCGGCGGCCACTCGATTCATGCCCTGTTGCAGCCGCCGCAGCGGCTGAACCACGACCCAGGCGAACAGGAGCGACGCAAGGATAACCACTACAAAGACGGGGACCATGACCCAGAGAACAGAGGTCAAGAGATCCGACTGCAGAAAGCTGAGCTGCTCCGCGCTCAGCCCCGCTGACGCGGCAGTGGCCTGGAGCCGCCTGAGGGCCACGAAGGTCACCAGTCCCACGGGGAGGAACGCCCAGGTGACCAGCGTGGCGACCGTCCGGGGACCGAAGTTCCACTGCAGCGGGTTCAGCAGGTGAGATAGGCGCATGGTATTCCCCCTCCGCATTATCCGGTAGGCGGATCACAATACAGCCCTAATGTAGCACATATGCGCCATCAATTGAAATACATTCTATGGTTTATCCATTACAGTCCCTAGTGTTTCACCTGTTCGATGAGCCACCGCCATACCTCCTCCCGGCCTACCCCCGACTCGGCCGAAAAGAGGATGAGAGGCTCACTCACCGGGACAAGTGCGAGGTCCTGCGCGATCACCTTCAGGTGCCGCGGCCACTGCGACCGCCCCACCTTATCGGCCTTGGTGGCAACGCAGGGCCCCGATCTGCCGTTGTGGCGCAGCCACTCGCGCATGGCCACGTCGTCCTTGCTGGGGGGATGCCGGAGGTCGACGACCTGCACGACACCGCACAGAGACCCCCGTTTCACCAGGTAGTTCTCGATCAGCCGGCCCCACTTCTGCCGCTGCGACTCCGATACCCGTGCGAAGCCGTACCCGGGCATGTCCACCAGGTAGAAGGCGCCGGCCCTGAGCGCCGCCTCCCGGGCGGTGCCGGTGAGGGAGAACCGGTCTGCCCCGGCGGGAGCGGAGTCGGCGTCGCCGAAGCGCGGCTTCCCCTCGGGCCAGATGCGGTAGTAGTTCAGGGTCTGCGTGCGCCCCGGCGTGTTGGACGTACGGGCCAGCTTGCGGTTCTGCACCAGGGCGTTGATCAGCGACGACTTGCCCACGTTGGACCGGCCCACCAGCGCAACCTCAGGCAGCCCGTCTCCCGGCAGCTGGGCGGGCGACGCGGCACTCAGGACGAACTCTGCGTAAACGGCCACGATAACCCTCCTCGACGCCTGCCGGGCGCACTCCCGACAGACAGGATGGGACGGGAGGAACCAGGCGGTTCCTCCCGTCCTGCACTAGACCACAGGACTGGCAGGATGCGAGCCCTCCACCCCCAGCGCGTCGGGCGGCGGGAGGATTTGGTCCTCGCTCTCCTTCGCCTCCAGCAGGGCCACCCGGAGCACTTCGTCCATGTGGTCGACCAAGTGCACCTGCAGCTTCTTGCGGACGTTGCCGGGAACCTCTTCCAGGTCCTTCTCGTTCTCACGCGGCAGGATGATCTGCGTGATCCCGGCCCGGTGTGCGCCCAGCAGTTTCTCCTTCACGCCGCCGATCGGCAGCACCCGGCCCCGCAGGGTGATCTCGCCCGTCATGGCCACGTCGGCCCGCACCGGACGCTGGGTCAGGGCGGAGACCACGGCTGTCGCCATGGCGATGCCGGCGGACGGCCCCTCCTTGGGCACGGCGCCCTCGGGCACGTGAATGTGGATGTCGTACTTCGAGTGGAAGTCCTCCTCGACCCCCAGGTCCCGGGCCCGGCTGCGGATGTAGGAGAGGCCCGCCTGCGCCGATTCCTTCATTACCTCGCCAAGCTTGCCGGTGAGGATGAGGGTGCCCTTGCCCTTCATCAGCGAGACCTCGATGGGCAGGATGTCGCCGCCCACCTCAGTGTAGACCATGCCGGTGGCCACACCCACCTGGTCTTCCTTGTTCTTCTTGCCCCACTGGTACCGGGGAGCCCCGAGGTAGGTATGCAGGTTCTGCGTGGTCACCCGCACCGTCTCGGCGTCGCCCGTGGCGATTTCGCGGGCCGCCTTGCGGCAGATGGTTGCCAGCTGCCGCTCCAGGTTGCGCACGCCGGCCTCCCGGGTGTGCTCCCGCACGATGCTGCGCAGGACGTTCTCCGAGACCTCCAGGTTCGCCTCGGTCAGGCCGTGGTCCTTGCGCTGCTTGGGTAGCAGATGCCGCTTGGCGATCTCCACCTTCTCGTCCTCGGTGTAGCCCGAGAGCGTGATGAGCTCCATACGGTCGAGCAGCGGGCGCGGGATGTTCCACACGACGTTGGCAGTGGTGATGAAGAGCACGTCGGAGAGATCGAACGGCGCCTCGAGGTAGTGGTCCACGAAGGCATGGTTCTGCTCGGGGTCCAGCACCTCCAACAGCGCCGAGGCCGGGTCGCCCCGGAAGTCGGAGGACATCTTGTCGATCTCGTCCAGCAGGAAGACGGGGTTGCGGGAGCCAGCCTGGCGCATGCCCTGGATGATGCGGCCGGGCAGCGCGCCCACGTACGTCCGCCGGTGCCCGCGGATCTCGGCCTCATCCCGCACGCCACCCAGGGACATGCGGACGAACTTGCGGCCCAGCGCGTTGGCCACGCTCTTGGCCAGCGAGGTCTTGCCCACGCCGGGCGGGCCGGCGAGGCAGAGGATGGGGCCCTTCATCTTGGAGACCAGCTTACGCACCGCCAGGTACTCGAGGATGCGGTCCTTGGGCTTCTTCAGGCCGTAGTGCTCGCTCTCGAGAACCTCCTCCGCCCGCTTGAGATCGACCTGATCCTCGGTGGCGGTGGACCAGGGCAGGCTGGTGATCCAGTCGAGGTAGTTGCGAACCACCACCGCCTCCGCCGCCATCGGGGGCATCTTCTCGAGCCGGTCGACCTCGCGCAGGGCCTTTTCCTTCACCTCGTCGGGGAGGCCCATTTCCTCGATCTTCTGGCGGAAGTTCTCCGCCTCGGTGCCCTTGTCGTCCCGCTCGCCCAGCTCTTTCTGGATGGCCTTGATCTGCTCGCGCAGGTAGTACTCGCGCTGCGTCTTCTCCATCTGCTTGCGGACGCGCACGTTGATCTTCCGCTCGAGGTCAAGGACCTCCATCTCGCGAGTCAGGATGTCGGAGACGCGCTCGAGCCGTTCCACCACGTCGAAGGCCTCGAGCACCGCCTGCTTGTCCTTCAGCTCCAGATTGGCCAGATGCGCCACTACCGTGTCGGCAAGCCGGCCGGGCTCCTCCACCTGAACCGCCGTGATCAGAGACTCAGGCGGGACCTTCTTCGAAGACTTGATATATCGCTCGTACTGGTTGATCACCATGCGCATCAAGGCCTCGGCCTCGGCGCTCCGGCTCTCCTCGTCAGGCACCTCGACCACGGCCACCCGCATGTAGGGATCCTCAGACACGTAATGGTCAATGCGCGCCCGGGCCACGCCCTCAAAGACGACCTTGAACGTGCCGCCGGGGACCTTGACCACCTGTTTGATCTCGACAACCGTGCCCACCAGGTAGATGTCGTCAGGCCCGGGTGTTTCATTCTTGGCGTCCTTCTGCATGGCGAGCACCATACGCCGGCCCTCGTTCATCGCCTGCTCAACTGCTCGCATGGACTTCTCACGGCCCACCTCGAGCGGAACGATCATCGTCGGGAAGACTATCTGCCCTTTCAGCGGCAGGAGCGGCAGGTCCAGCAACTGCTCCGAACGTTTCCTGGCCACCGGTCTCACCTCCTGGCAGTACCTTGCGTTCCGATTCTACCATATCCACCTGCAGCAGCCACCCGGTTTCCTCCTGCGAGCCATTGCACGTGTTACATTAAGACGAATGGAATCCCCCGGAGGTGCGCCTCAACCGAGGGGAAATCGAACGGGAGATAGCTTTCACCCGCTCCATACCAAGTATGCGGCGCCTGCGGGGCGAGGACGGGGCCGCCCCCGCCCCGCAGCGCCTACCGCTCGCCGCCCGAGAGCGAGACCGCCGGCTGCGGCAGGGGCAGCTCGAACACAGGGACGGGCCTGGGCTCCGTCCGGACCTTCTGCTCCGCCGCGGCGGGCTCCGGCTCGGCCTGAATGTCGAAGGCGAGGGCGAACACGTCATCCAGCCGCGCCACCGGCACAACGGCGATGCCCGGCATCTCGCCGAACGCCTCCTGCCAGTTCTCCAGCGGGATCAGCACCCGGGTGCACCCGGCCTGGCGTGCGGCTTCCACCTTGGCCACGACGCCTCCCACGGGCTTCACGAGCCCCCGGATGGAGACCTCGCCCGTCATCGCCGTGCGGTTGTCGACCGCCCGGCCGGTGAAGGCGCTGTAGACCGCCGTCGCGATCGCCACCCCGGCGCTGGGGCCGTCGACCGGAACGCCTCCGGGGAAGTTCACGTGGATGTCGTAGTCGCGCGGATCGACCTCCAGGTACTGCTTCAGAACCGTCAGCACGTTCTCCACCGAGCCCTTGGCCATGGACTTGCGGCGCATGGTGCGGCCGTAGCCGCCCAGCTCCTCCTCGTCCACCACACCCGTGACCGTCACCACGCCCTGGCCCGGCGCCTTGGCCGGGCGCACGTCCACCTCCAGTTCCAGCAGGTGGCCCACGTTGGGGCCGCTCACCGCCAGCCCGTTGACGCAGCCCACCAGCGGCTTGCTGGGCACGCGCCGGTCTGGGCGGGGCTGCAGCTGGCCGGAGTTGATCACCCACTCCACCTCGGACCGGGGGATGGCCCGCCGGGGCGTGCCCGCGAGCACGCCGGCGGCGATCTGCACAATGTTCACCGCTTCCCGGCCGTTGGTGGCATAGCGCTTGATCACGTCCTCGGCACCCGGCTCCAGTTCGTACCCGATCTTCGCGGCGGCACGCCGGGCCACCAGGGCCACCTCGTCGGGCAGCAGGGGCCGGAAGAAGATCTCCATGCAGCGTGACCGGATGGCAGCGGGGATCTCGTGGGGAAGCCGCGTGGTCGCCCCCACCAGGCGGAAGTCTGCCGGAAGGCCGTTCTCAAAGATGTCCTTGATGTGCGAGGGGATGTTGGGGTCTTCGGGGCTGAAGTAGGCAGACTCCAGGTGAACCTTGCGGTCCTCCAGTACCTTGAGGAGCTTGTTCAGTTGCACGGGGTGGAGTTCACCGATCTCGTCGAGGAAGAGCACGCCACCGTGGGCTCTGGTGACCGCCCCCGGCTTGGGCTGCGGAATGCCGGCCACGCCCAGCGGCCCGGCGCCCTGGTAGATGGGATCGTGCACGGAGCCGATCAGCGGATCGGCGATGCCCCGCTCGTCGAAGCGAGCCGTGGTCGCATCCAGCTCCACGAACGCCGCGTCGCGTTTGAAGGGAGAGGCCGGGTTCCGCTTGGCCTCCTCAAGCACCAGGCGTGCGGCCGCGGTCTTGCCCACGCCGGGCGGCCCGTAGATGATGACGTGCTGGGGATTCGGCCCGCAGAGCGCCGCTCTTAGCGCTTTCAGCCCTTCCTGCTGGCCGACGATCTCGTCGAAGCTCGTTGGACGGGTGCGCTCGGAGAGCGGCTCCGTGAGGCTGATCGCGCGCAGCCGCCGCAGTTTCTCCAGTTCCTTGCGGGACTCTCGCTCCACCGCGAGCCGGTTCCCCTGCTGGCTTCGGAGCAGGGTCCAGAAGTACAGGCCGATCACGATGGCGAAGAGCACGTGGATCAGGGTCAGAACACCGCCCAGGGCCATGCTGCGAATCCCTCCTCCAACGCCGTATGGTCACGTTCACCCGCGCCTTGCTGCGCTGTCGCGTTGCTGCTTCGGATAGTATGCCGCCCCGGGATGGGCTCAAATGCTGGATGAACGTTCCGCACTTGAAGGAGATCTGCTGTAAGCATGGCAATCCGTCCGGGCCCCGGCCAGCAGAAAGCCCCAGTGGTCGCATGGACCACTGGGGCGCTCTTCTGCCGGGAATCAGGCCGACTCTTCCTTCTTGGTGCGCCGGGCCTTGCCCTCCGTGGTCGTAACCAGGAGCGGCTCCTCCTTCTTCAGCACCACGTCCTTGGTGATGATGCACTTGGTGACGTCGGTCCGGGAGGGCACGTCGTACATCACGTCGGTCATGATGTCCTCAATAATCGCCCTGAGACCGCGGGCACCGGTGTTCCTGCGCATCGCCTCGGAAGCGATCGCCCGGATGGCGTCCTCCTTGAACTCGAGGTCGATGTTGTCCATCTGCAGCAGCTTCTGGTACTGCTTCACCAGGGCGTTCTTGGGCTCCCGGAGGATGCGGACCAGCGCCTCCTCATCCAGCGCGTCGAGCGTCACGATGATCGGCAGGCGGCCGACGAACTCCGGAATCAGCCCGAACTTCAGGAGGTCTTCCGGCAGGATCTGCTTGAGCAGCTCGCCGACATTCTGCTCCTGCTTCGAGCGGATCTCGGCGCCGAAGCCCATGCCGCGCCGGCCGACCCGGCTGGCGATGATCTTGTCGATTCCGTCGAACGCGCCGCCGCAGATGAAGAGGATGTTGGTGGTGTTGATCTGGATGAACTCCTGGTGCGGATGCTTCCGGCCGCCCTGCGGGGGCACGGAGGCGATGGTTCCCTCCAGGATCTTGAGCAGCGCCTGCTGCACGCCCTCACCCGACACGTCGCGGGTGATGGACGGGTTCTCGGACTTGCGGGCGATCTTGTCGACCTCGTCGATATACACGATTCCCCGTTCGGCCTTCTCGATGTCGTAGTCGGCCGCCTGGATCAGCTTGAGCAGGATGTTCTCCACATCCTCGCCGACGTAGCCGGCCTCGGTCAGCGACGTCGCATCCGCGATGGCGAAGGGCACGTTCAGGATCTTGGCCAAGGTCTGGGCCAGAAGCGTCTTGCCGGAGCCCGTGGGGCCAAGCATGACGATGTTGGACTTCTGCAGTTCAACGTCGTCCATCTTGTTGCCGAGGTTGATGCGCTTGTAGTGATTGTAAACGGCGACCGCCAGCGTGCGCTTTGCGCGCTCCTGACCGATCACGTACTGATCGAGGATTGCCTTGATATCCGCTGGCTTCGGCACGTCCTTGAGCTCGAAGTCAACCTCTTCGCTGAGCTCCTCCTCGATGATCTCGTTGCAGAGCTCAATGCACTCATCGCAGATATAGACACCCGGCCCTGCGACAAGCCTCTTCACCTGGTCCTGAAACTTGCCGCAGAACGAGCACTTCAGTTGGCCCTTGTCCTCACCGGTGAACTTGAACATTCCCCCACCCCTCTTCGTTAGCGTGCGGAGCGGCTCGCCTTATCCCTGGGGTGCAGCACCTCGTCGACCAAGCCGTACTCCTTCGCCTCCTCGGCAGACATCCAGCGGTCGCGCTCGGTATCTGCCAGGATGCGGTCCACCGGCTGACCGGTGTGCTTGGCGAGAATCTCCGCCATGAGCTGCTTGGTCTTGATAGCCTCCCGCGCGGTGATTTCGATGTCGGTTACCTGTCCGCCCACCCCTTCGAGGTGGGGCTGGTGAATCATCACCCGTCCGTTGGGCAAGGCGTAACGCTTGCCCGTGCCGGCCGCCAGGAGCAGGGCGCCCATGGAGGCCGCCATCCCCACGACAGTTGTATTCACCGGCGACTTGATATGCTGCATCGCATCGTAGATCCCGAGGCCGGCGCTCACCGAACCGCCGGGCGAGTTGATGTAGAGGTTGATCTCCTTGTCGGGGTCATCGCTTTCCAGGAAGAGGAGTTGTGCGATGACCACGTTCGCCACCTGATCATCGATCGGTGTGCCAAGGAAGATGATGCGATCTTTCAGCAACCGGCTGTAGATGTCGTAGGATCGCTCTCCGCGATTGGTCTGTTCGATGACGTACGGAATCAGGTAGCTCATAGTCTAACCTCCTCTACCCGTGGATTATTCCGAAACTGGCCGCATCAGGCAGCGGCGTTAAGCGTTACCAGGTGCTCCACGGCCTTCTGGACCAGCAGGTCCTCGCGCACGCGGGCACGGTAGCCCGCATTCTTGCGGAGCCGCTCGATGTCGGCCTTCTGCCTGGGGTACATGGCCAGCAGCCGGTCGAACTCGGCCTCGATGTCGGCCTCCGAGACCGTCAGCCCTTCCTGCTTGGCCACCGCGGCCAGCACGAGGTCGGTCTTAACGGCCTGCTCGGCCCGGGGCCCGAACTCGGTGTGCAGGTCCTCGTGGGTCTTGCCCGTCACCTGATGCCACATCTCCAGGGTGAACCCCTGCTGCGCCAGCTGGTGCTCGAAGTCGTGGATCATGTCATGCACCTTGTCGCTGACCATGACCTCGGGCACTTCCACCGTGGCGTCGTTGGTGACGGCCTCGACGATCTTGCTGCGGAACTCCCGCTCCGCGTTCTCCTGGGCGGCTTCAGTGAGACGATTCTTGATGTCGGCCCGAAGTTCCTCCACGGTCTTGAACGGGCTGACCTGCTGGGCGAACTCGTCGTTCACCTCGGGCAGCTCCTTCTTCTTGACCTCCTGCACCGTGACCTTGAAGACCGCCGGCTTACCAGCCAGGTGCGCGGCATGGTACTCCTCGGGGAAGGTAACGTTGACCTCGCGGGTCTCGCCGGCCTTCGCACCCACCAGCCCCTCCTCGAAGCCGGGGATGAAGGTGCCGGAGCCGATCTCGAGGGTGTAGCTCTCGCCCTTACCGCCCTCGAAGGGCTCGCCGTCGATGAAGCCCTCGAAGTCGATAACGGCGAAGCTGCCGTTCACGACCTCGCCCGCCTCGTCGGTGACGAGGGTGGCCAGGCGCTCGCGCAGCGCGCTCAGCTGCTCTTCCACCTGCTCGTCGGTGACCTCGGGAACGGTCTTCTCAATGCCAAAGCCGGAAAGCCGGCCCAGCGTCACATCAGGGATTACCTGCACCTTGCCCTTGAAGATGAAGGGCTGGCCTTCCTCCGCCTGCACCAGTTCGATCTCCGGCTGGGCGATGGGCTCGATCTGCGCCTGCTCCACCGCATCGCCGTAGGCTCGGGGGAGAAGCTGCTCCACCGCTTCCTGGACAAGCGCCTCCTTGCCGTACATGCGCTCGAAGATGGCCCGCGGCGCCTTGCCCCGGCGGAAACCGGGAATGGTCACCTGCTGGTTCATCTTCCTGAACGCAGCCTCGATCGACTTGGAGAACTCCGAGGCTTCCACCTCTACTTCAAACTGCATCCAGTTTTTCTCCAACTTGTCCCAGGTCGCCTTCATCTGGTCTCCCCCTTGATCGTTCAGTATATGGCCGCAACGGGCTGGCCATATACGTTCATCCAGCCAGGTACACGGCTGCAACTTGGGTATTATACCATGCGCCGTCCACGGGTTCAACGAACCTTCCAACCTATAAGACGCACCGCGGCGGCGGCGAGGTTCGGCGGTGCCCTGCCGGGCCCCTCGCATTGCCCAGTGGAGGTATCTTCCTGACGCACGCGTGGCGCTTTCGTGTCAAATCCGATAGTGCCGTATCGCTCAGGTTACAGCAGACCGGCCCCCTGCCAGGGGGCCGGTCTGCCCTACCGGAGCCGCTGCATCCGCGCCGCCGCGGCAGCGGGGAACAGGGAATAGCCGCCCGTGAGGCTGGACACGGTGAAGCCCCGCTGCACGAGCACCCGGGAGGCCACGTAGGCCGTCGCACCGGTGCGGTCGTACACCACCGTCTCCCGCGCCGGGTCGAGTTCCCCGATGCGGCTGCGCAGCTCATCCACCGGGATGTTCACGGCGCCGGGCACCGCACCCAGGTCGAACTCGTAGGGATTCCGCACGTCGACCACCTGCAGGTCCTCGCCCGCCTCCAGCCGCTCCAGCAGCCGCTCGGGCGTGATGGTGCGCAGCGTGCCCCGCCGGATGTTCTTCGCAACCATGCCCGCCACGATCGCCGGGTCCTTCGCCGACCCGAAGGGAGGTGCGTAGGCCAGATCCAGATTGGCCAGCTGCTCCACGGTCATACCGCCCAGGATGGCCGTGGCGTACACATCCGTCCGCTTGTCGACGCCGCTCTCACCCACCACCTGGGCGCCGAGCACCCTTCCCGTCTCCTCTTCCACCAGAAGCTTGGTGAGCAGTTCCCGAACGCCCGGGTAATAGTCCGCATGGTCACCGGAAACGGTATAGCTGGCGTAGGCCTGCACGCCTTCCCGCCGGGCCGCCTTCTCCGAGAGACCCGTGATGGCGGCGACCATGCCGCCCACCCGCACGATGGCCGTGCCGATGGCCCCGGGAAACATGAGCGAGTCGCCTGCGGCGTTGGCCCCGGCCACCCGTCCCTGCTTGTTGGCCGGGCCCGCCAGGGGGATGAGGGCAGGCCGCCCGGTCACCAGGTGGACCGTCTCTACGGCATCGCCTGCGGCGTAGATCGCCGGATCGCTGGTCTGCATCCGCTCGTTCACGCAGATTCCGCCCGCGGGCCCGATGGCCAGGCCGGCCTCCCGGGCCAGGCGGGTGTCGGGCCGGACGCCGAGCCCCAGAATGAACAGGTCGCCCCCGACGGCCCGGCCGCTCTCCAGGCGGACGGCCGTCGCGCGCTCACCGCCCTCGAACGCGGCGATGCCGTCGCCGGTGATCACCTCGACCCCCATTTGCTCCAGATGGGCCTGCACAAAGGCAGCCATCTCCGGATCCAGGGGCGGCAGCACCTGGTCGGCTTTCTCCACCAGCGCGACGGAAAGGCCCAGGTTCACCAGGTTCTCCACCATCTCCAGACCGATGAAGCCCGCCCCCACCACCACAGCCCGGGAGGGCTGCTGCTCCTCCACCAGCGTCCGGATGGAGACGGCGTCCGGCACCGTGCGCACCATGAAGACGTTGGGCAGGTCGATGCCCGGCAGCTGCGGCCGGACCGGCACCGACCCCGGGGCGAGGATCAGGGCCGTATACGATTCGGTGGTGACCTCGCCCGTCTCCAGGTTTCGCACCTGTACAGTCTGCGCGGCGCGGTCGATGGCGAGCACTTCGTGGTTCACCCGTACGTCCACGTTGAAGCGGGCGCGAAAGCTCTCGGGCGTCTGCAGCAGCAGGGCCGACCGGTCGCCGATCTCCCGCCCCACGTAGTAGGGCAGCCCGCAGTTGGCGAACGAGATGTAGGGACCCTTTTCGAACAGGATGATCTCGGCGTGCTCGTCGGTCCGCCTGGCGCGGGCCGCGGCCGTCGCACCGCCGGCCACCCCGCCGACAATCAGGATCTTGCGCTCGGACATCACTTACTCCCCCTTGGCTGCATGCGCGTTCCCCTATACTACAACATACCCCCACGGGTATTTCAACCCCTTGCATTACGGGTACCGGTATGGGTATTATGGAGAGTGGAAGGCGCATTTTTACCGTAGGGAGCGATGGCTGATGTTCGGATTCGGACCGAAGATAGCCTCCATCACCACGGCTGAACTCCAGGACCGCCTGGAGCGGGGCGAGAAGCTGACGATCATCGACGTGCGGGAGCCCTGGGAGTACGCGGAGGGGCACGTGCCCGGCGCCGTCCTGAAGCCGCTGGGCCAGATCCAAACGTGGGCGGCAGAGTTGAGCAAGAACGACGAGGTCCTCCTGATCTGCCGTACCGCCAGCCGTTCGGCGATGGCCTGCCAGTTCCTGACCCGCATGGGCTTCACCCACGTGAAGAACGTCGAGGGCGGGATGGTAGCCTGGCGGGGGAAGGTGGCCCGCTAGCACAAGGCGGGGTGCAGGCGTAGGAAAGCCGCACAGCAAGGGCGAAGACAGGTGCATGCAAGGCGGGCAGAGACTGCCCTTTCCCAACCGACTGGAGGGGACGCCCGGTGACGTACATGACCCACCTGGAATGCGCCCGGTGTGGCAGAACCTACGATGCAGATCAGATCATGAACCTTTGTGCGTGCGGAGGGCCGCTGCTCGTCCGCTACGACCTGAAGGCCGCCGCGGCGGCGGCGCGGCCGGCGGATCTCACCGGCCGGGTCGCCAGCCTCTGGCGGTACCGGGAGGTCCTTCCCGTTCGCAGCGACGATCACATCATCACGCTGGGCGAGGGCATGACCCCCCTGCTCCCTGTCCGGCGGCTGGGCGAGTCCCTGGGACTGCCTAACCTCATGCTGAAGGACGAGGGCGTCAACCCCACCGGCACCTTCAAGGCCCGCGGTGCCGCCGTGGCCATGAGCCGGGCCAGCGAGCTGGGCATCCGGAAGGTGGCGATGCCGACCAACGGCAACGCCGGCGGCGCCTGGGCCGCCTACGGCGCCCGGGCCGGCGTCGAGGTCACCCTGGTCATGCCCGTCGACGCCCCGGCGATGAGCGTGCTGGAGGCGGCTGCGGTCGGCGCCCGCGCCTACATGGTGCGTGGCCAGATCACCGATGCGGGCGCCATCATCGCCCGGTCCGCCGGAGCGCACGGCTGGTTCGAGGCGGCCACCCTCAAGGAGCCGTACCGCATCGAGGGCAAGAAGACCATGGGGTACGAGATTGCCGAGCAGCTGGGCTGGCGACTGCCCGACGCCATCCTCTACCCCACCGGGGGCGGCGTGGGCATCATCGGCATCTACAAGGCTGTTCGCGAGATGATGGAGATGGGCTGGCTGCCACACGACGTGCGGATGCCCCGCCTGGTGGCCGTGCAGGCCGCCGGCTGCGCCCCGATCGTGAGAGCCTTCGATGAAGGCCGGGATGCCTCCGAGAAGTGGGAGGGCGCCGAGACAGTGGCGCAGGGGATCCGCGTGCCCAAGGCCCTGGGCGACTTCCTTGTTCTCGAGGCCGTGCGGGCCACCGGCGGCACCTGCGTCGCCGTGCCGGATGAGGATATCCGATGGGGCCTGCAGCAGATCAGCCGGATGGAGGGCCTCTTCATCTGCCCCGAGGGGGCTGCGCTCGTCGGCGCCGCCCGCAGGCTGCGGGAGCAGGGATGGCTGAAGCCGGAGGAACGGGTCGTGCTGCTGAACACCGGCGCCGGCATCAAGTACCCCGACATCCTGAGGCCCGAGCTGCCCGTGCTGGAAAAGGACGCGACGATCTAGCGCGGGACGGCGTCGGGTTCGAGTACCCTGGGCACATGATGAGCACCACCCTGGAACGGGTGGTGCTCAAGCTGTAAGCAAGATCCTGGCGACCGCTGGCCGGCCCTGGAACTGCTGGACCGGAGGAACATGGGGAACACCTCCCCGCATGTTCTTGGTCTTACCACACCTGATGCATGTGCCTTTCCCCCGGTTGATGACGCTGCGGTTAGCGAGCTGCGTGCACGCCGCATAAGCATCCTGCCGCTGATTCAGGCTAGCGAGGGGTACAAGGCAGTCATCGCAGATGGGGCCAGTGGATCCTGCCAGAACTGCGAGGATCCTGTCCTTGACGGTCATCTGATCAGCTCACTTCGGAAGGCTGTACTGCGTCCACCCAACAGTTGGCCAATGAAGACGAACAGTCCTTCCCCTCCAAGCTGCCGTACCCGAACGCCTTCTGTCTGTGTCCAGCCACTCACGGTGCGAGGGAGGGGACTTGATCCCCTTCGCCTTGCGGTACAAGATCCTCAGTCCTGCGAGTCTGCCAGTTCCGCTGCTCTCGACCCCATCTTCTCCGCAACAGCCCCCCACTGCAGCGGTTCGATTGGCACCTCCAGGTACGCTTTCGCCGGCGCGACCAAGCCCTTCAGCGTGTGCGCCCGCTCCACGCCGACCAGGCCGGTGGCGCCCACGCAGCGGCACGATGGGCGATAAGAACGGCCCGACTGTGCAAGGAAAACCCTGGTACCTCCCGTTGGTGTCATCATGGTGCGGGTTCCGCATAGCATGTAGCGAGACCCCCACCAAGGCACAGGTCGCCCCGGCTGCAAAGCCGACTGACCAGCGCCGCCAGGGGGTCTCGACGCGCCGAGGCTGGTGCTGCCCCTCCCGGACACAAGGGTCACGCGGGCTCCGGAAGCAGCCGCCCCTCCAGGTCGAAGCGGAGTGGATGGGGCGGTCCCATGGCGGTGAGGCCGGGCGTACCCTCGATTTCCGCCCAGACGGCCGGAGAGGCCCACAGCCGCTCCAGCCGGAGGGTGTTGCGGATGCGCATTGCCTTGACCCGGTCAGGGCCAGGCCTCCCCAGGGTCATGAGGGCCGTTGTGATCGCCTCCCGGTCGGTCTCACACACGATCGGCATCCGGGCCCGCTGAACGAAGGTGGTCGTGAGCGTGTTGAGGTACGTGGCCGGGAAGTCAATCTTCTGCTGGAACCGGCGGGTGATGAAGTCGGCCAGCCCCATCCCGTTAGCGTTGCCGTGAGAGGCCTCCGTCAGGTCCAGCACCACCAGGCGCCGAATCGCCGGTTCGCCGTCCGGCACCCCGGGGATGCCCGTGCGGCCGATGACGTTGGTGTCCATACCCGTGCCGGCGATGTTCTTGCCCATCTCGTCAACGATCAGCAGGTCCAGCGCCCTCACGGGCAGGCGCGGCAGCATCGCCCTTGCCCGGGCCAGCAGGGCCATCTCCCGCTCGATCATCTCGTCGGGACCGACCGGTACCAGATCGGCCGTCTCCTCCTGTGCGTTCTCCAGCACGGCGATGCCGCCCAGGATCGGGGCCCGCTGCAAGATCACTCGGCCCATTTCCGCAAGGGCGTTGGAGAGGCGATCCGGGTCCTCGGAGTGGAACTGCGCCGCCCCAGCAGGCTTGCCCAGGCCCACCACCATCATCTTCACCAGTCCGCTTTCCAGCGGCCCGTGGAATGAGGTGTGCGGCTTCACCCTGTTGATCACCAGCACGCCGTCGCACGCGGCCGCAAAGGCATCGAAGTACACCGGGCGGCCTTGCCCGGTCCGCCCCAGTTCCACCACCTCGACACCGCACCGCACGGGGCACTCGAGGGCCTCGGGCGTGATGCCCAGGCTCCGCAGGACGGCCATCTGCCCCCCGGCGGTGCCGCTGCCGTGGCTGCCCATGGCGGCGACCGCCACAGGTTCGGCACCCAGTTCCTTCAGGTAGCGCACCGCGGTGCGCAGGATCAGCGGGATGTTCCGGATGCCCCGGCTCCCCGCGGTGACGGCCACCCGCATGCCAGGCCGGACGGTCGATCGCAGCCGCAGCTGCTCCAGGGCCGCACGCACGGCGGCGGCCACGTCGGCCACCGCAGGCGCCGCGACGCGCTGCGACACGGGAATCATCAGCGGCAGATCCACACGGTCGGGTCGCACTGCCATCGCCGGTCCCCCCTGTCAGGCATGCATGCGTCGCAGGAGTATACGCGCATCACAGCCTGGGACTGCCCCTGTCTCGGGCGGAAGCGTTTCCAGGTCGGCGCTTGCGCTTTACACACCCGGCCCGGCTGGGGTAACATATCATGTGCGGCGCATGCGAGAGTGGTGGAATTGGCAGACACGCAAGACTTAGGATCTTGTGCCGCAAGGCGTAGGGGTTCAAGTCCCCTCTCTCGCACCATAAGCGGCAGAAGGGCACCAGGGTTGTCATCCTGGTGCCCTTCTTCGCTATTGTCACTCTGCTTCCTTTCTGTTCTGCTGCCGGTGGCACGGAGCCGACCAGGCGTGCGTGGCGCGTACAGGGAACTGCTGCCTTGCCCGATGTCGCACGACACGTCATTTACAAGATTCCGGAAATCCTGAAGGAACACCAACCCGCAGCTGGAGAACTCTTCTGTGTCACTCATTTGAAGTAGCTGTATGTCGAGCCCTTCAGTGAGTCCGGGTGGGCGACAGGAGCTTCATCTGCAGCCCCACTGGCACGAGTGGGAAGAGCTGGCGGGGTTCCCTGGTTCCCTGCCGGCTCGTGAGGTTGCACCGGAGGTAGATCGATGAACAGGGAGGAGTTCATAGAGGAGCTGGCGCGTCGCCTGTCGGGAAAGGGCTTCTACGCGGCGGCGAGTACGCTGCTGAGGTTTCCCGAGATCCAGCAAGCTCTTCAGTTACGGCAGAACACGACAGGGGGATGGTGCGTTGTCCTTGGGCACCACACGCCCAGCCTCAAGACGGCTGAGGGACTTGCCCTCATTTCGGACTTCATACTGAAACGCCGTCGACGCATCCTTGAGGAACGCTTTGGCTCGATCGCCAAGGTCGTCACGAGAGCCGTCCATCAACAGCTTGCTCCGTACTCAGGGAATCGCTGGCTGCGGTACTGTCGTCCATACCGGCGAGTCATCCAGGCACTTGACGACTCCAAAGCCCTGAGAGGCCGGGAGCAAGCGTTGATAGACTGCTGCTATCAGGAACTGGGCAGGGTGGCGGTACCGGGACCTGCTTATGTTCACAACGTGGCGAGGCGTCTCATGCTATCGCAAGGTCTGGACTAGCAGGTCCTTGCCAACCTGAACAGGCTCGCCGCCTATACATATGAGAGCGTACTTGTCGAGCTTCTGGGCATTCTTCTGCAGCCCTCTCCGGCAGAGGCGTACAGGACATCGACCATTACGAGGCTTCTTTCTGGTGCAGGCATTGTCTGGCCCGCCGATCGGATCACGACGGCCGAGCAGGTGCGTGAGGGTCTGGAGCCCATGGTCGGCGTCTTGCTGCAACGGTGCAGTGAGCGAGACGGCGCAGATGCCCTCCTGGAACACTTGCTCCAGGGCGGACGGGTTTGCGGTATCGACCAGCGGCAGCTCCTCAAGGTCGTGTGGCAAGTCGCCAAGAAGCGAGAGCAGCACAACTTGGCGTATGCAGCCGTAGACCGAGTGAGGGCCATGTTCGACAGCGGCACTCCATCTGCGGGGGTGGCCCCGGGAAACCCGTCGCCCAGTCGTTCCGTTCCAGCCGAATCCCCACTGTTTGACTGGAAGCAACTTGACAGTCTCTTTGCCGGATCAGACCCCGGCATTCCAGACACCGTCATGCGTTCGTTGCTGGAGGCTACCCTCAAGGAGGCTGCAGAAAAGCGAGTCTACGGCCTGCCGGAGGTTGAGTACTGGGTCGTGTGCCCCGATCAGTACCTCGCGGGCAGAGGGATCGACCGGATCACCTTCCGCGGGGGCCCTGAGATGGAGAGACTCCAAGGGTGGACTTCCCACACCAGCGTACAGTTTCCACTGTGCATGCCACCACTTGGCGTGACAGGCGGGACCCTGTTTCTCGTGTTGATGGGCGCCACCATGTTCTCAGCCCTGGTCACTCAGCGAAACCGCTTTGGTGAGAATCCCGGGGCAGACGGCCTGATGCTCTCCTGGAGAGCCCATGCAAGGGCATCCGGTGCACCGCAGCCACTGCGGATCAGCCGGGTGGCGCCTGGCCGAAGGACGGCAAGGGGGTCGGATGTGACAAGGGCTGTGACAGCGCAGCGCACCGGCACGTATGTGATACCCCACATACGGGTGCTGCACGCCGGTGGTCAACCCTCCGCCAGGGCTCTGCAGGCGGCGCAGGAACATGGCATCTCCTTGCCGGCGGGATACACTTTTGTCCGCGGCCACTTCAGGGGAGCAGCCACGGAGGGGACGAGTCCACAGTATGCCCTGACCGACATTACCTTAGAGACCATAAGGCGCTTCCGGACAGAGAGGACACCGTCCAGGAGGTGACCGGCCACGGCGAAGGGTGTGCTGGGGCCGCCCCGAACAGAGCATCCTGCTCTTGGGACGGCCCCTCTCGGAATACTGGCCCGTTCCGCGGCGGCACTCAGCCCGTCATGGGCTGGCTGCCGTGCCTGTATGCGCCACCCTGGCCACACGACATCAGGATCGCAGCACTCCTACTCCAGATACGGGAGGGGATCCACGTAGCGAAGGTTGGCGGAGTCCATGGTGAACTGTCTGAGCAGGGGACGATGCCCTGAACCCACCAGATCCCTGGGCGAGGGCTGCAATATGGCTGAACATGAACAGGTTCCGCCTGTACCAATCCGCAACGAGGTTCGCTCCAGCACAGGGGACCCGCCCGCCCCAACGGCAGCGATGCGCATGTACACGGCGTGCATGGCGTCATGCTGTGCCGAGTTGAGGTAGCGCAGCAGCCCCAGGACACCCCCTTCGGTCTCCGCCCACTCCTGTGCTGTAACCTTGTCATGCCGAGGCTCTGCGCAGCGGTCAAGACGGCCTCGAAGTCCAGGTCGAGCCTGTAGTCGATGCCGTTGATCCGGGAGTGCCCCATCGCTGCGGCCAGGCGAAACCCCAGCTGATCGATCTCGTTGCGCCCAGTTCATGGCAGCCGGCTTGAAACGCTGCGCAGCGCTCCTGCCAGCCCTGCATCTGGTCGGGCTCAACCTCCACGGCCACGTGTGTGGGCCGGTAGCGCAGCAGCCGGGTCACCACGTCCTGGATCTGCCGTTGATACCCTTCGTCCAGTACGTCCCGGTAGTTGGTCTTGACATAGTCATGGTTCGCGTTTGACATGTGATAGGTACCCAGAACCATGACCTGTGCACGCTCATCGGTCAGACCGGCATACCTCCCCCAGCGCTATCGGGGAGGCAGTTCATGCATGCCAGCCATTTTCCTGCCGTTGGACGCCATACACGGCGGCACGCCTCCGGGCAATCCGGAGGCGTGCACGAGTCGCTTCTCAGGTCCGCTGGCGGGTGTTGACCAGGTCTGCGATCATGACCACGCCGGCGACACCCACGAGGGTGAATACGATCCGGGATAACAGGGACATCTGCCCGCCGAACAGGAAGGCGACCAGGTCGAACCCGAAAAGCCCGATCAGCCCCCAGTTCAGGGCGCCGATGACGACCAGGAGTCTCGCGATGAACATCCTTCTGCGCCCCCTTTTGTGCATAGGGTGTGCAGAACAAGCGATACTCTATGCTCCCTGCATTCGCAGAACCGATCCGGGCGGCATTCTTCCGGGAATGCCATGTCGTATGCGCATCACGCTAGGTTCCTTTCGGTTGATCCAGCACCCAGGGAAGTCGCGCTTCAAGACAGGCAAACATGATCGGAGGGGGAAAGTCTACGTGCACGGGGGCCTCATGTGGGTCTGGTGAGAACCAGAACTCATAGTTCCCGGTATGCCAACTGCGCAAGGCCCCGGAGATCACGCAGCCTCTCACGGGACAGGCGAGCCGGTAGACGTGCAGGCCGTCAGGGTCCTGCCCCATCTCCATAATCTCCCCTTCCTTCTGGGGATCTGCCCCCAGTTCCATGAGTGCCTCTCGAACCGCGTCCGGCCACTGATCCATCGTCGCAAGGAAGTTGCGACAGTAGGCACACTGGCACTGCGAGTGACGGGCGTAGTACGACGCCGTCTCGGCCGAGTCGACTTCAACGACCCACCCCAACAGTTCAAGGCGCTCCACCAACGTCTTTCCCTCCCAAGAAGCTTTCCGGAACTCGCAGACGGCCCCAGACGCGGTCAGGCACATCAACTACTGTGACGTCCCCCCAGTCTTGAACCGCAAACAACACCTGGTCGCCCCTGCACAGCTGTACGTCGAACCAGGCGCAGACCCTGTCCAGGGGGTCAGCCTGGACCAGCAGCCTGATCACCTGAGGCGTCAAAGGACCGATCAGCGTAATCCCATCCGGCCTGAACCAGGGGTTCGGAACCTCGCGCCGTGAGACTGCCCGCCACCGTTCGATCTGATAGGCAGGATAATGGGGTGCGTCGTCCTCGCTAACCCCTTCCGGAACAGGACCCGGCCAGTTATTGAAGCGGAAGTGGTCGCACCTCCGCGCTTGAAGGCGAAGAAGTCGCAGCCAGCATCTACGAAACGGCCGGGCAAGTCGTTCGTCAGACGGCCTGATCAACACGTGGCGCACACGATCACCACCCTGCGCTGCGGAGCGTCCAGAAAGGAGAGACGTGGCCTGGGTCAGGAACGTTCCTGCGGGGCTGGGCATCGATCCCCCGGGCCGACGGAAGAACCTGCGTTCTTCTTGCCACTGCCTGTCTGCAAAACGGGAACTCCCTCCACTGAGCCGTGGAGGGAGTTCGCATCGGGGTTCTGTTGATGGTGGGCCATGTTGGATTCGAACCAACGACACCCCGCTTAAAAGGCGGATGCTCTGCCACTGAGCTAATGGCCCGACAGGTGCAGACCCCCGCCCGGGCGGGAGCCTGCCGTATTGGCTGGGGCGGCAGGACTCGAACCTACGAATGCGGGAGTCAAAGTCCCGTGCCTTACCAACTTGGCTACGCCCCAAGGTGTGGGCTGACCGACCGGGGTCGAACCGGCGACCTCCAGAGCCACAATCTGGCGCTCTAGCCAACTGAGCTACGGTCAGCATGTGATCGTGCCTGGAACAGGGGGAACGGCTGGTGCGCCTGGCAGGATTCGAACCTGCGGCCAACCGCTTAGAAGGCGGTTGCTCTATCCCCTGAGCTACAGGCGCTTGTACGGCACAGGTTAGTTTAGCACAGGGCAAACCTAAGCACAAGACGCGCGCTAGCGGCAGGGCAGGGGCCGACATCCAATCAAGAGCAAAAAAGGACGAAGATTGTTCGTCCTCATAACGAACCGTGTGGAGCGGGTGAAGGGAATCGAACCCTCGTAGCCAGCTTGGAAGGCTGGAGCTTTACCACTAAGCTACACCCGCAGATGATGTGTCGGCCCCTGCGCTCTTGGTCGGGGTGACAGGATTTGAACCTGCGACATCCTGCTCCCAAAGCAGGCGCGCTACCAGACTGCGCCACACCCCGGTCATCCCGCACAAGAGAGTATAGCGTATCGCCCGGGCTCCTGTCAAAAGCTAAATGCTGTCTTCGCCCAGAAACTGAAGGCGGGCGCTGGCCTGACCGTCAGCCAGCTCCAGCACGGCGCAGGAGGGCGGGTCGCCCGGACGCCGGGGCTGGCTCAGAGATCCAGGATTGAGCAGAAGAACGCCCCCGGCATCCGCGAGGAACGCCACGTGCGAGTGGCCGAAAACCGCCACGCGCGCCCCCACTTCCTGCGCACGGTAGAACAGCCGCTGCGGACCGAACTTCACCCCGTGCCGGTGCCCGTGGACCATCAGGATCCGAACCTGCTCCAACTCCAGCAGCAGCTCATCGGGTTCCGTCTCGGGGAAGTCGCAGTTGCCGGCCACCGCCCGCACGCAGGCAGGGTCGACCCCCAGATCGGCGGCGATGCGGGCCGCGTCGGACAGGTGATCGCCCGCGTGCAGGAGCCAGTCAAGCCGGCCGCACCTCTCCCGCATGGCCGCCACGTACGTGAACTGCCGATGACTGTCGCTCACCACGCCGATCCGCAGCACGTCAACTCTCCTCCAGCAGCGCCGGCAGCCGCTCCAGACACCGGTCCAGCGCCTGGGCCCGATGGCTGACGGCGTTCTTCTCGTGCAGCGTGAGCTCAGCCGCAGTCCGGCCGTCCGACAGCTCAAAGATCGGGTCGTAGCCGAAGCCGCCCGTCCCCCGGGGCGCATCGGTGAGCCGGCCCTCCCACTCGCCGCGGAACAGCTCCTCCCGCCCCGACGGGAGCACGACGGCGATGACCGAGACGTACCGCGCGGTCCGCAGGTGCGCAGGCACGCCCTCCATGCGGGCCAACAGGGCACGGAGCCGGTCCTCGTCACTCCCCGGTACCCACCGGGCCGAGCGCACGCCCGGCTCGCCGCCCAGTGCGTCCACCATGATGCCCGAGTCCTCCGCCAGTGCGGGAAGGCCCGTGGCCGCCACGGCGGCGCGGGCCTTAATCAGGGCGTTCTCCTCGAAGGTAGTACCCGTCTCGGCCACCTCGGGCGCATGGGGGTCGAGCCCGACCACCTCGATCGCCCGACCGGCCAGGAGGTCGCGGAACTCCCGCAGCTTCCCCGGGTTCTTACTGGCCAGCACCAATCGCTTGTCCGACATGGGATCCGACCTCCGCTCCCAGGGCACCGAGGCTTGCGCGCTGAGCCGCCACCAACCGCCTGATCCCGCTCTCGGCCAGGGCCAGCAGTTCCTCCAGCTGCTGGCGGCTGAACGGCCGGTCCTCGCCCGTGCCCTGAATCTCCACAAGCCCGCCGGACCCGGTCATCACCAGGTTGAGGTCGACCGCGGCCCGGGAGTCCTCGCCGTACGCCAGGTCCAGCAACAGCACGCCATCGACCACGCCCACAGACGTGGCCGCCAGATAGTCGGTGATCGGCAGGCGTGCGATCAGCCCGGCCCGGCGCAGCCTGTCCACCGCGTCCACCATGGCGACAAAGGCGCCGGTGATCGCGGCAGTTCGGGTACCGCCGTCGGCCTGGATCACGTCACAGTCGATCACCAGCGTCCGCTCGCCCAGAGCGCTCAGGTCCACGACGGAGCGCAGGGACCGGCCGATCAGACGCTGGATCTCCATCGTCCGGCCGCCCTGCTTGCCGCGTGCGGCCTCACGCCCGGTGCGCTGACCGGTGGCGCGGGGCAACATGCCATATTCGGCGGTGATCCATCCTTCTCCTCTTCCCTTCAGAAAGGGCGGGACCCGGTCCTCCACGGTGACCGTGCAGATCACGCGGGTGTTGCCCACCTCGATCAGCACCGAGCCCTCGGCATGCATGTTGTAATTGCGCGTGATGGTGACGGGACGCATGTCATGGGGCATCCGACCGTCCTGCCGCATCTGGGGGCCTCACTCCTGCTCGGTAGTGCGTCAGATCTGTTCGGCAGCGCCAACGCCTCCCGGCCACAGCCGGCAGGCCACCTCCAGAAAGCGTTCCGGGTCCCCCGTGGTGAACGCCCGTCGCTCACCGGGGCCGGGCCCCGGGTTGCGCAGGCCGCGGGCATCCAGGAGCGCGGCGACGTGCGCCGCGGTAGCCTGGCCGGGGTCCACCAACCGCACCCTGGGTCCCACAACGTCGGCGATCACGGCCGCCATGTGGGGAAAGTGGGTGCAGCCCAGCACCAGGGTGTCCACCCGTTCTGCGAGAATCGGGGCGAGGCACTGCTCCACTTCCGCCCGCACCTCGGGCCCGGAGATGACCCCCTCCTCCGCCCGGATGACGAGGATGGGACAGGCCTGCTGGATGACCATCGCGTCCGGGCGGATGTCCCGGATGGTGCGCGGGTAGATGCCCGAGTCGCAGGTGCCCTGGGTAGCCGCCACACCGATGCGGCCGGTGGCCGAGACCCGGGCGGCCAGCGCCGCGCCGGGCTGCACCACCCCCAGTGCGGGCACTGGGAACGCCCCGGCCTTGAGCAGGTCGATGGTCGCTGCCGTGGCCGTGTTGCAGGCCACTATCACCAGTTTGCAGCTATGCTCGACGAAGAATTCCATGAAACGCAGGAAAAAGGCCCGTACCTCGGCAAGCGGACGGGGGCCGTAGGGAAAGTGTGCCGTATCGCAGGCGTAGAGCAGGTTCTCGCGGGGGAGAAGCTCGGCGACCGCCCGTGCGACGGTCAGCCCGCCCTCCCCGGAGTCGAAGAAGCCTATGGGCCGTGCGCTGTCATCTGTGGTGCCGGTCATGCTGGGGTCTCCTCCCGTGTTGCTGCATCTCAGTGCTGATCTGTAGCGGCCATCGCTATCGTACGGGTTGGACGCTGCCACCATTCCACGAGTTTCCCGCAAGGACGCGGCAGGCGCCGCCCCGCCCGGGGCGGCGCCTGCCGCAATCCTCGCTGCTAGGCCTGAACGTCCCGGGCCAGCAGCCCTGTGATCTGTTCCAGCGTCCGGATGATGCGCGCCTTGTCGCTCGTCCCCAGGCCGGCCATGGCGGCGGCGAGGTAAGCCTGACGAGCCTCGAGAACCTGCTCGATCAGGTCGCTGCCCTTCGGCAGGACACGCAGCCGGATCACCCGGCGGTCTGCCGTATCGCGCACGCGCTCGATCAGACCGTTCCGTTCCATCCGGTCGATCAGGTCGGTCGCCGTGCTGCAGGCCAGGAACATCTTGGCGCAGAGCTCCCCCATGGTCAGCTCCCCGTGCTCCCGCAGCACCAGGAGCGCGTCGAACTGCGGGCTTGTGATGTCGAAGTTCCCCAGGATATCGCGCCCCCGCTTTCGCAGGAGCCCCCCCACCTCTCTGAGGAGCTCGTCGATCTCCGCCACTTGCTCGTTCACCGAAGGCCTTGCAAGCATGCCCTGTCCCCCCCACTGGAGTCCTTCCCCGAGGTCTTCTCGCAACACGGGATTTCAGGCAGTAGAATGGTAGGAGTCCTGAAAAACCCATGGTGCTATTGTTTGCGGAGGGGAAGGCATTCTCCTGCTCATCCCCCCTATTCTCTAATACGTGTCCCTATTCATTTTGGTTCACATGATCCAAATAGGTTGTCGCAAAACGTTTGCCGAGGCGAGGTTGCGCCGCCCGCAGCATACCTAGACGAAAATGCGCTCCGTGGCCTTCAGCCACGGAGCGCAACCGTTTCTGGTGGAGGCGGCGGGCTCTGCCTCCCGCGTCCGAAAGAGCTTCAAACAGGACGTCTCCGAGCGCAGCCGTCAGTTTGGATCTCGCCCGGGCCGCCGCCTGACGGCGGGCTGCAGCCCAGACCAACCGCAAAAGGTTCCTCGCCTCCCGGGTCCGCGGTCACCCCGGGTGGAACAGCCCGTTACTTGACGCTACAACCCCGGTGCACGGTGCCCACTCTCCGGAGGAGCGATCGCGGCTCTAGGCCGCGTGCTGCTTACGCAGCGAGAGCAAAATCGTCGTTGGCACTTAATGCCTTGCGGCCTGTTTAACGAGGCCTGCCGCAACCTCGGCTCGCTGTCCTGGATGAATCCTCCCCCGTCGAACCTGATTCGCCCCCTTGTGTTGGCTGGGCAGCCCCAGCGTGTGCCAACCCGGGCAGGATCAGTCGTCGTACTTGCCCCGCAGGGCACGCGCCATCTCCCGCTTCACGTCGCGGGCGGCGATGTCCTCGCGCTTGTCGAAGGAGCGCTTGCCCTTGGCCAGCGCAAGCTCGACCTTCACCCTGCCCTTCTTAAAGTATAACCGCAACGGGACCAGCGTGAAACCCTTCTCGCGGACCTTGCCAAAGAGGCGCTGAATCTCCACCTTGTGCATCAACAGCTTGCGCGGCCTGAGCGGCTCGTGGTTGAACCGGTTGGCCTGTTCAAACGGGCTGATGTGGCAGTTGAGGAGGAAGATCTCGCCATTCTTGATCTCCGCGTAGCTGTCACGCAGGTTGACCCGCCCGGCGCGGCAGGACTTGACCTCGGAACCGACCAGAACGATTCCGGCCTCGTAGGTCTCCTCCACGAAGTAGTCGTGGCGGGCCTTGCGGTTCTCGGCGATCGGCTGAATCTCGCTTCCGGTCTTCCCCTTGGCCATACTCTCACCCCGCCGGAAGACTAATTATGCCACGCACGCAGCGTTACGTCAAGATCCGTGTCTTCCCAGACCGACGGCGCACACCGAAAAGGGCTCCCGGCCGTCAGACGCAACCGGGAGCCCATGCCATCACCCGTTGCTCTCGCCCCGCTTGCGGGCGTCCGTCCTCCGTCGGGGCCGCCGAGCCGGCCGGGCCGGACGCTCGGCCTCAGCGCCTGGCGCGTCGTCGTCATCCCACGGGAGCCGGTTGAGCGAGAAGGGGTTGCTCACCGTGGGGTCTGCAGCCTCCCGTGTGCGCGCCCTGCGCTCGGGAACGGGAAGCCCCCACATGTCGAACCGGGCGCTGCTCTTCTCCTGGGCGTGGAGCTTGACCACCTTGTGCTGGCGCTCCGATGGCTCCTTGCGCGCCACCTCGGATGCGGCCACAGCCGCCTGATCGTCCTCGGTGCCGTGCGCCTGGTTGGACGTCTTGCGCCGCCCCTTGCGCTTCAGCCGCTCGGGTTCGGGCCGTCCGGCTGCCGCTGCCTTGCGGGCGGCCCGCTGCCGCCCCGTGCGCCCCGGGGCCGAGACGGTCTGCACCTCGCTCTCGGCATCCAGCACGAAGTCGATCTGGCGGTTGTCCACATCCACCTTCTGGACCCGCACCACGACCCGGTCGCCCAGGCGGAAGCGGCGCCGGGTGCGCTCGCCGATGAGCGCGTAGTGCTCGTCGTAGAAGTGGTAGTAGTCGTCGGTCAGGGTGGAGACGTGCACAAGGCCCTCCACGGTGTTCTCCAGCTGCACGTAGAACCCCCACTGGGTCACGCCGGAGATCACGCCGGGGAACTGCTGGCCGACCTTGTCCGACATGAACTCGGCCTTCTTCAGTTCGATGGTCTCGCGCTCGGCCTCCATTGCGACGCGCTCCCGGTCCGAGCAGTGCCTGGCGGCCTCGGGCATCGTCCGCTCCCAGCGGGCCTTCAGCTTCGCGGGAATGGCCTTCGGGTGCTGGAGGTGGGCATGAAGTACCCGGTGGACGACCAGGTCGGGGTAACGGCGGATGGGCGAGGTAAAGTGGCAGTAGTTCTCGGCTGCGAGGCCAAAGTGCCCCTGCGGCTCCTCACTGTACCTGGCCTGGCGCATGGTGCGCAGGAGCACCGAGCCGATCAGGCTCTCCTCCGGACGGCCCTGGCACCACTCGGTCACCTTCTGCAGTTCTGCGGGCGTGACGTTCCCGTCGCGCGGCACCCGCAGGTTGTAGCCGAAGAGGCCCAGGAACTCCCGCAGCCCAGCGATGCGGTCCGGGGCCGGGGCCTCGTGAATGCGGAACAGCAGCGGCAGCCCCCTGGTGGTGCAGTGCTCGGCCACGGTCTCGTTGGCCGCGAGCATGAACTCCTCAATGATGCGCTCCGCCTTGCCACGTTCGACGCGCTGGACCTCCGTGGGCCAACCCTGGTCGTTCAGCCGCACCTTCGCCTCGGGCAGGTCGAAGTCCAGGGCGCCGCGCCGCATGCGCCGGCCGCGCAGGACAGCCATCAGTTCGGCCATCTCGTGGCAGAGCGGCACGAGCGCCTCGAGTCCCTTCTCCGCCCCCGGCTCGCCGTCCAGGATCTGGTTGACCCGGGTATAGGTGAGGCGAGCTGCGGTGCGGATCACCGATGGGAAGATCTCGTAGGACCTTACCTTCCCTTCCCCATCGATCTCCATCACGCACGAGAGGGTCAGCCGGTCGACGCCCGGGTTGAGCGAGCAGATACCGTTGGAGAGGCGGGGCGGCAGCATCGGCACGACCCGGTCGGCGAGGTAGACAGAGGTCGCACGCCGATACGCCTCCCGGTCGAGCGCCGAACCCTCGCGCACGTAGTGGGCCACGTCGGCGATGTGCACGCCCAGCTGCCAGCGGTTGCGCCCGAGCCGCACCACGCTGACGGCGTCGTCGAGGTCCTTGGCGTCCTCGCCGTCGATGGTGACGATGGTCCAGGAACGCAGGTCCCGCCGGTTGCCCTCCTGAATGGCCTCGGGCGTGACGGCCTCAGGTACCTGTTCGGCCTCCCGGAGGACGTTGGCCGGGAAGGCCTCGGGCAGCCCGAACTTACGGATGACGCTCACGATGTCGACGCCGACGTCGCCCTTCATCCCCAGCCGCTCGACAATCCGCCCCTCTGCGCTCCGTCGGGCGTCGGGCCACTGAACGATCTGCACGACCACCTTCTCGCCGCTCCGGGCGCCATTGGTCATGCCCTTGGGGACGTAGATGTCCTCGGGCAGGCGTTTCTCGTCCGGCACGACGAAGCCCAGGTGCCTGGTCGTCTCGAAGGTTCCCACCACCCGGGGGTTGGCCCGCTCGAGAATCCGGATGACCTCGCCCTCCCGCCGGCCACCGGCCAGCGCAGGCGGGTTGATCCGGGCGATGACCCGGTCGTTGTGCCAGGCGCCGTTCAAAGCCTCACGGCCGATGAAGAGATCCTCGGCGCCGGGTTGGTCAGGGACGACGAAGCCGAACCCCTTCGGGTGCCCCTGAAGCCGCCCGACGACCAGGTTCATGCGCTCGGGCGCGCCGTAGCGCTCGGTGCGGGTGCGTACCACCTCACCCGCGCGCTCCATCTGCTCCAGGGTCTTACGCAGCTGCTCGTGCTGCTTCTCCGGGATGCCCATCGCCTGCGCCAGCTCGGCGAACCCCAGGGGCTTATACGCCTTCTCCCGGATGAACTCTGCGATCTTTTCTCTCACGTCATTACCACCTTGCCATCTGGGCGCCCGCGTTACCGTCTATCGTGCACGAAAACCAGGGGCCTCATGAATGAGAGGGCGGCGATCCTGCCCGCCGTGGAGCCCGGCCGCCGCGCCTGTCATCCGCTGTTTCCCCGGTTACCTCGTCAGCGCTGAGGTCCGGGCGTAGTTTTCCTGTGCGGCCCGGAGCTTCTCCGCGGCCGCATCCACACCAAACCAGCCCTTGATGATGGTCTGCTTGCCCTCAAGGTCCTTGTATGTCTTAAAGAAGTGCTCGATCTCGCGCAGCCTGTGAGGGGGCACCCCGGAAAGGTCAGTCACGTGAGCATACCGGGGATCGCGGGACGCCACCCCGAGCAGCTTGTTGTCGACCCCCTTGTCGTCCGCCATCTCCAGGACCCCGATCAGGCGGGCATCCACGATGCAGCCCGGCACGGTCGGAGTCGAGACCAGGATGAGGATGTCGATCGGGTCCCCATCCTCCTCCAGCGTGCCCTCGATGTACCCATAGTCCGCCGGATAGTGGACAGGGGAGTAAAGCACCCGGTCCAGACGGAGGACGCCGCGCTCCTTGTCGAACTCGTACTTGTTCTGGCTGCCTGCAGGGATCTCTACAATCGCTTCCACATCTACTTGAGACACTGAAATAAGACCCCTTTCGCAGCATCTAATACCTAGTTCCACGTTGCCATTATAGTGACCGCTTCGACTCACTGCAAGTCAACCGTCGGCTTCCTCCTGCCCAGACCATCGCACACCCGCCCACCCAGACGATGGTACACCCCCTGTTCAGCACCTCACCGGCGCGTGTAGAAGTGCGCCCAGCGCACGCCGCCGGTCAGCACGGCCGCCGCGGCGCCCACCAGCGCCAGGCCCAGCGGAACGGCCAGCGACCAGCCTGCTCCCCGCACCAGGTAGTCCAGGAACGAAGCCTGCCAGAGCCCGTCCGGAACGCCGCCCAGGGCAGGCAGCACCCGGGCCATCCCGAGCCCTGCGCTCCCCGCCATCGGAAGCAGGACCAGCGTGCCGATGAACGCCAGCACGGCGTGCAGCAGCCGGGCAGCCACATACGGACCCATGCGAATGTCCGTGCCCGTCAGGACGCTGGCCACCTGGCCGTGGACGGAGAGCCCGCTCCAGCCGATGATCGCCCCGGCCACGGCGACCTGCTGCACCAGCGGTGCGCCGGTGGCGCGGGAGGCTGCCAGCGTGCCCAGGTCGATCTCCAGAAGCCCCGCGACCGCCGCCCGGACCAGCGCCGGGTCGATACCGACCAGGCGGAACGCATACTCGAAGGGCGCCGCGAGATACGGAAAAACCCCGGACACATCGATCATGCGTGCGATGGTCGAGAGAAGAATGATGTAACCGCAGATCAGCGCCATGGTCTTGACGGAGTCGGTGATGGCATCGCCCAGCATCTGGCCGAAGGGCCGGCCGTCCTCCCGGCGGGCCCGGATCAGCGCCTCCACCGCCCGGCCCAGCATCGTGCCCTCACGCCGGGGCTCGGGCGTGTACTCCCGCTCGTTCAGGCCGTAGAACCGGAAGGTCAGCCCGACCAGGAGTGCCCCGAGGTAGTGGGCCAGCGCCATCGTCCCGCCCAGCGCCGGCATGCCGAACATGCCCACCGCCACGGCTCCCCAGATGAACAGCGGGTCCCCTCTATTACTGTTGTAAATCCTCCTCTATCGGCCGCCAGTGGATGTCGATGCGCTGGGCCTCCCGGTCTATCACGATTTCCCGGATGACGGCACCGAGCGCCTGGTTCTTGGCGGCTACAGGAGCCTCCTCGTCCTGGAGGATGGCCAGCACGTCCGTCAGCCGCTCCCGGAGGGCCGCAACCTGCGCCTCGTAATCCGGGCCGCTGTCCTTGCTGGCCGCCGCCTGCCGCAGCCGCTCCACCTCCTGCTCCAGTATGGCCCGCCTGGCCCGGAGGTCCTCCAGGGTGATGGCCCCTGCCTCGTATGCTTCCAGGAGCCGCTGGACCTTGGCGGCGTTAGCGGCGAGCAGTGCCTCTGGCGAGGCCGTCCTGGCCTGCTTCGGGATCGCAAAGGTAAGCGGGGTCTGCTCAGTCCCGGCAATCACTGCCCGGATTGCCCCGAGGACAGCCTCCTCCAAATCCTTGGGGCGGATGTAGACCATCGGACGGCAGGCCATGTACCGCGGCCGAAAGTATTGTGAGCAGACAAGCCTAGCGGGTGACTTCCGTGTCTCGTGCCAGGTCAGGTGGTGCCCGCACCTGGCGCACCGTACCATGCCCCAGAACAGGTACTCACCACGCTTTGACTTGGGGTAGCGGCTGCTGTACTCCTCCAGAACCCGTTGGACGGCCTCGAACGTCTCTTCATCAACGATGGCAGGGTGGGCGTTCTCGACAGTGATCCAATCTGATGGGTCACGGTACCCACGAATCTTCGTGGACTTACCATCCACGTGGTCAATATCTGTATAGCGACGGTTCCAGGTAGCCCGGCCGATGTACACTTCGTTCTGGAGCATCTTTCTGACGGCGGTTGGGGACCACTTGTACCCCCGAGCCAACGTGGCCGGAAAGGGGTTGCCTGTGCCGAAGTCCTCCGCTATGGCGTAGACAGATCGCTCCCTCCGAGCCACCATCCTGAACGCCCACGCCACGGCCTCCGCCTCATCAGGCTTGATCACCAGGCGGCCATCCCGAAGGTCGTACCCGAACGGCCGCTTACCAAGCCAGCGGCCCTGCTCCGCCAGGTAGGCCATGGTGCTGTACACATTCTCGGCGGTCAAGGCGCTTTGGAATTCTGCGATCAGGTCAAGCATCCGTTCCAACAGCTGGCCCACAGCCCCTTCCGGCGTGGGTTGGGTGATGCTGACCAACTCCACACCCAGCCTCCGGCGGAACAGGGCCTTATACATGGAAGCGTCCTCCATGTTGCGTGCGAAGCGGTCCCACTTCCACACCAAAACACTGTCAAACGGACGGGGCTGCGCCTTGGCGTCCTGGAGCATCCGCACAAACTGCGGGCGATCCGCTGTGCGGGCCGACTCTCCAGCATCAACGTACTCCCGCACGATCACATAACCGTGCTCTTTGGCCCACGCGTGAAGACGGGCCTGCTGGGCTGGAAGGCTTTCACCCTCCTCCGCCTGCATGCCCGTTGACACCCTAATGTATGCGGCGGCCCGCCGAAGTTCCCCGGACGGGCTAGATCGCCTGCCTCTTGTCCTGCCCATGGATCTGATGCCCCCTTGCCAGCCGCACCTCGACCCCCTCCGGGGCCATGGCACGGGCCATCGCCAGATAGATCCGATCTACAATCGCCTGACGCTCTGCCCCGGTCAGTTCATCTAATGATACAATACCCCGAGCAGTCGGGACGTGATTGCGCACAACCCAGCGTATAGCTGTCTTCATTATAGCAGTCCCCCCTGGCCGGCACACCAGACCCGGCCTGACAAATGTCTATGCACCACCTCCTCCTGGCAGGTCCACGCCTGCAAGAATGACAAAGGCCGCCTATCCCCGAGGCATGAACTGCCCTTCGGAATGGGAATAGACGACCGAAACCTACTGCTGAAAAACGACTTCCTGTTTGGAGAACGGCGTCCTTTCAGGGTGCCGTTACTCGTGATATCAGGTTGTGTGTCACTTCTTTCTCAGTGACACCTTTAGTATATCATAAAGATCGCTACCACGCTCAAATTTCTGGGTGAAGTCCGATGAACACAAGCGCCCAGCCAACCACGGCCGGGCGCATCTTTTTGGCTAGGGCTACTGGTTGCGAGGAATCCTGAGAATGTTAGCTGCGTCGATCAAGTCCTGTTCCAGGCGGTCCAGGTAGGCCAGCGAATACAGGCCATCGATCATGCCCCTGGCCCATAGGTCATGGACCTTACGAAGGTCTGACTCTCTAGAGAGCCAGCCGATGCCGTCGAACACGGCGTACACAAACTGGCGGGGTAGCCGCTTGTTTGCCATCTCCTCAATCTCACGCACGGCGTCGGTCTGTTTGCTGCCAGTAGAGTTGTTGCTCTTCAGCGCAATCACAATCAGAGCATCTGTGCCGCCGGCCGGGATAGCCAGGTCGCACGGAGCGTCCTGTCTGTCCCGTCCCATGAACCGGCAGCGCATTTGATAGGAAAAACCCAGTCGCTTCACCAAGTCTTCAACTTCGTCCTCCAGGCTACGGCCCTGCGAAACCGCCTTGGAACCAGTCCGCCGGGACCATAGACTCCGTTCGGTCAACACGTCTGCGAAGGTCCAGTCCTTCTCTAGTTGAGCCTTTACATGGTCTACCAACCCAAACTCCTCATCAAGCTCCTCGATGAGGTCGTCGGCCCGTTCCCTGGCCAGAGTGACCCAACCAGTCGTGTCGAACCGATACTTCAGCTGATTCTTCAGCTGCTCCTGCCCAAGACCCACGCAAGAAGCGAGCGCAGGAAACGAGTGCGGGTTTTCCTCTATGAAGCGTGCAAGGGTCTCTCTGGTAATCTCGTCCAACTGGCGGAGACCCGAGACAGTGGCCTGCATTCTCATAAGGAGTACCGGGTCTTGCCTTGACACACCCCCGAGGTCGGTCAAAGATCGCTTGAAATCGTCAAATGGAATGACTGCCATGTTATCACCTTGCCACGAATATCAACTCGGATACCCGCCTGCGTTCTGCCGCTTCGTGAGTGCCGAACGTGTAGGTGTGCGGCACGGAGTAGACTTCGACCTCGGCCTTCTCACCCTTCAGGATTTCGTACAACTCGTGTTCGTCCGGGACAGAGTTGGTGCTGTACGACAGAACGATGGTGCTCTTGCGGAAGCGGCTGAACAACTCACGGAGGGCCTGCCTGACCCTTGTTTTGTAAGCAAACGGGGTGTACCGCTTCGTGATCTTTTTGGTCTTGGTGTCCTCCATGATCGTCAGTCCCCGCCAGTATACCGACAACCCCTCCAAGAAGTGATACCGTTTGATGTAGTCGGCGTCATCAGACGGCGGGGCATACGGCGGATCGAAGTAGACCAAGTCATACCCGTAAGGGTCTAGCGTCATAACATCCTGGCACAGTGCCCGGTTGTCCCTGCCATTGTCAAAGACTGCGGCGTTGTATTCTGCCACCGCCTCAAGGAATAGGTCACGGAGCGACATCCGAAGCTGCCGCCGCCCGTCGTCATACCGGAAACTGGTCACGGTGAACACACCGCGGGGCTGCTTTCGAGCCGCCGCCAGACACAGGGCCGCTATAGCAAGGTCTCGCTTGTAAAGTGGCAGTTGGTCAATATGAGACCACGCCGAATCCAAGAAGGCATGGTCTTCTTCTGGAAAGTACAGGCCGTCAAATGTACGGCGGATGAAGTCCCGGCCATCGACGGTAGGAGACAGGATTGTCTCCACATCATCCATGGTGAGCGTGACACCAGGGTTCTCGATGACGGCACGGGCCACAGTGGCAGGCCAGTTCAGGAAGTCGTTCGTCGTGACCTGCTTCCCCATCTCTTTGAGGGCATACCCAACCACGCCACTGCCGCTGAAGGCGTCCAGTGCAGTGTCGAAAGGTATGTCGGAGAGAACATAGGCCAGGTAAGGGACCACCCGATACTTGCTGCCCATGTACCGCAGGCGCGGATAATTAGATGTGCGATACAGAGGATACCTGTACTGTGCCAGGTCCTCCGCTGCCAACATGGTGGCCAACGTCATCCCCCCTCTCTCATTTGTTCGGCACATTGCGCGCGGAACCTGCTATTGTGGAAAACATTGTGGACATCGAATCTAATAGCAAAAGGCCCCCACCGGGCAGTCCGGCAGGGGCTTCAGTTGTAGTTGCCCCCTGTGTGCTGACACAAGGGGTGTGCCAAGACACAGGAGGGGGATGTGTGTAGACACACCCGAAGTTATATATAGAAGTTATACATACATATGCGGCGCACAAGGGGACAGGGAACCCGCCGAAGGTCCGGCTTCGCCGGGTGGGGTTTGTGCCGCTACAGGCCCCCTGCCAGGAACAGCACGGAGTGCCATTCACCGGGCAGTGGGCCGTTCTGGCAGCAGAGCGGCGCCAGCCGCTCCTTTCGGCGGCCCCAGAAGCCCACCGACCAGCACCCAGCCATCATTCTCAGGCAGGCCAGAAGGAGGAACGATGACGATGCGAGATCAGGACCGGCTTGCGGCCGTAACAGCCGTAGTGACCCGTGCGGTGAACCAGACCGACCCGATGGGGCTCCTGTCCATCGGCGCACCAGAGGACGAGTACGAACCGGAGATCCGCGACCTCCTGGAGGGCCTGGCTGATGCCTGGCCGGACCCGATGGCCGTCTTGCGCCTGTGCGAGTCGGTCTTCAACCACTTCTTCGGCGCCCGGTCCGTGAACACCAGGCGCATCAGGCGGCTGGCCGGCCGGATCGTCATGGGCCTGCGAGAACTGGAGCGCACGCGGTAGCGCCAGCCTGGCGCCACGGCTACCCTCAGCAAGGGCTCGGGGCGCCGCAGGACGGACAGACCGGGCTGAGCGGCGGGATGTCTGCGCCGCACTCGGGACAGGTGTGGAGTTTGGCCATCCGTGGTTCACTCCTTCATAAGAGATAGCGAAAAAGAGGCCGGAGGGCTATTTCCCCCCGGCCTCCGTCTTGTGACTGTCAGGCAGGGCCAGGACAGCCGCCTCGATGGCGCCCTGGATCACTCCGCCCAGCCGCTCGATCTGCTCCTCCGGCACGCCGGCCGCCCGGAGGGCCTGCCGCACCAGGTCATCGGCATAGGTGTACTTGTCCTGCCGCTGGCTCACATCGAACATCTGCTCGGCGGCAGCCACGGCCATGCCGGCGTAGCGGGCGATCTTATCCGGCAGGGTGCCGTCCGGCAGGATGGCCTCCGCCACACGAGCCACTTGCTCCGCCCCGTCCAGGACCGTCCGCACGGTGGACGCAGGCACACGCCGGGTCAGCAGGGCGATGGGGCCGATAATCAGGGTCACAATCACGGACAGGCCAATAGCGGCCAGGAGTAGCTGGGTCTGGGTAAGCGTCACAGTCATGGAGCATCCTCCTCTCTAGTCCGGGAGCCTTACGGCTGCGGTGTATGTCTGCTGATCCCATCCGACCTCGAAGCCCAGCAGTTCTGCCCACGCCCGGAGTGGGCACCAGACCCCGCCGACCTCGATCCAGGTCAGGGAGTCCCGCAGCTCCCCGGTGATGGCCTTGCCGCTGGGCAGGACGACCCGGACGGGCCGGGGGCCGGAGGGGGCCGGGGCCTTCTCGCGCAGACCAAGGGCGGTTCCAATCATCCTGCAGTAGGCGTCCGTCAGGTCTACCTTGAAAGCCTCCGTCTTGGCGGCGGCGGCGTCCAGAGGTGAGGTGCTGAAGAATGCCTCGACCAGCACGGCCCGCCCTGCCGTGGCGCGGAGGACCTGAAAATCACCCGCCTTGATCCCGTTGCAGGGGATGCCGTGTTTCGCCAGCGTCTCCTGGAAGATCGGCTCCATGGCCTGCGCCAGTTGGTAGCTGCGGGGCGCCCGGTGGTTGATCTTGCCGTCAGGGGCCACAGCTGCCACCCACGACTGCGGGCCATACACGTAGATCGTTCCGCCACGGGCCCGGCTGTCACCAGCGGCGTCGTGATGCAGGGAGATCAGCACGGAGTCCGGCCAGCCGTTGGCGATGTTGCACCTGGCCTGGAGTTCGCGGGCCAGTCTCGCCGTGTCAGGCGGCAGACTCATGCCCGCCGGGTCCACCGAGGCGTCCGTCTCCCTGGTCATACGGACCTCCACGTCCGCATAGCGGGCGAGGAGGGCATCCCGGAGCCGCAGTCCGATGGCCAGCTGGTAGTCCTTCTCAACGATCCCGTTCGCCACAGCGCCGGGGTCCCAGCCGCCGTGGCCGGGGTCCAGGACGATCCGGGTTGCCATAGGTATCACCTCCATGAGAGAGGGCCGCCAGCGTGTGCCAGCGGCCCGTTTTGCTCTATCCGTCATCCCGGCGGCCACGGGAGGCCAGACTCTCCAGCCTGTCCAGTCGTGCCCGAACCTCCTCGCCAAGTGTCTTGATGATCTCCAGGTACCGGGTTTCACGAGCGTTGTTCTGGCGCAAGGTCCACAGCAGCAGCCCCACAAAGAGTGCCGCCCAGAGTCCCTGCTCGATGGCCAGCTTCATCAGGCCCTCCTCCATCCGCCTCACCTCCGATCCCGCCGCCTGCATCAGAAAGGGCCGCCCCGGCGTCAGGCGGCCCTACGTGCGCTATTCGCTTAGCTGGTGGTCACTCGGAACCAATCCACATACGACGGCCCCACGGCACCACGGACGGCGATTCCGATGCGGCCGGGGGTCCAGCCGGGGTCATACGGCGCAGTCCACCGATACCAGCCGAGGCCGTCCGGGGAGTGCCAGTGGGACAGGTTGGAGCCATCCCAGACGACCCGCAAGTATCCACACGGTGAATAGTAGGTGTGGGTGCCCTTCGACCCTTTCCAACCTGCGGGGGTGGACCACTGCTCAGATCGCAGGTAGGCGTATGCGCCGCTGTAGCGCCCGATCATCCACGTGTCCAGTGCGTCACCTTCGCCCTCTGCAGGCGCCACTGCGATGCCGACGAAAGCGGACTTGTCAGTGCTCGTGCTCCCGAGGTACTGCTGGGCGTTGACGAACTTGGCTGTGACGGTCCAAGGGCCGCTCGGCGCAGGCTGGAGCAGGGCCATGGGGTCCACGTCATCATGGGCGCCCCTGGCGGACAACATGCTGATTACTTCCCCCACCTGGAACTCGCCCTGGCCATGGACGTTCAGCACACTCCACTTCGGATCGAGGACGCTGGTGTTGAACTCATCATCCCACTGGCTGGGGATCGCAGGCGGCTCGTCCGGGTCATACCGGGGGTAGCCGACGCCGCCCCCGCCGCTCCCGGAGGCCGAAATGATGATCCGGCCCGAAGCCGGGTCCTGGACCATGGTCACGCCGCCACCGGGCACCAGGATCACATTCCCACTGAGGAGGGGATTCCCCGCCACTCCGAGCCCGGTCACCTGGCCGGCCCAGCCGCTCCGCTCGCCGAATGTCTGCTGCTGGCCTGGTACGGAGCCGAGGGCGGCCCGGCGATCCTGGATGCGCATGATTTCACGTGCCGGGTTAGGCATCGGGTGTCACCTCCTCAGTGGCCGGGGGCGGGGCGTAACCGTAGTGGTGGGCTACGCCGTACATGATCGCCCCGTCCGGGCCGTACTCGATCTCCAGTTCGGAGATGCGGTAGACCTCGCTGATGGTCGTGCTGCTCTCCACGATCTGGATGCAGTCGCCGGGCTGGAGCCAGGGGACGGTGATTGCCGCGAACCGTACTTCCCGAGCGTGGGGGATCATGTCGTGGCCTAGCTGGTTGGCGGCGGCCTGGCACTTCTCGGCACTGTCCAACTCCCGAATTTCGACGAACTGGACCTTGGCCGGAGGCAGGCCGTACGCCTCCGGGATCGGGTGTGTCCAGGTGCCGTAGACCGGGAATTTCTGGGTTGGGTCATCCGGGTCCGTGGCCTCGCCAGCCACCCGGATTCGGGCGTACTGGTCCCGGCGGGTCAGCTTGTAGCCGACCCGGAAGAGGTCTTCCCCTTCCTTGAACACCCACGCCGCATAGACGTACGAGGCCAGCACCCGGCCGCCGTCGGGGATGGCTCCGCCGTCCAGCCGCCGGACTGCGCCGGCCGCCAGGTCCACCTCATAGTCCACGCCCTCGGTGTAGCGCACCGGGGCTCCGTCCTCGTCCGTCTCGGTGGGGTCCTCCAGCACCATGGAGCCCGCCACAATCGGCGCATGGCCGAGAGGTGTCCAGTCCGTGCCCTCCAGCGTGAGCGGCTGGCGCCACTCGGCGGGCTGCCTGTCAGACGGATAGCGCCAGTAGGCGCTCCCGTCGTCATAAAGCATCAGTTCGTAGCCCGTGATGTTGCTCAGCCACTCCAGGGCGTCAGCGTAGCTTTGCCTCTCAAAAACCTTGCACTGGACCACGATGCCCGTCGGTTCGGTGAAAACCTTGTCGGGTGCGAACCCGGCCCGAATCAGCAGGTCACGGGCGATCAGGCTGGCTTCGATACCATCTGGGTCTTCGTACGCCAAGTAATACTCGCCCTGATCGTTGGTGACCGTCTGGTCCAGGAGCCGCCACCCGTGGTCCCGGCAGTCGATGGAGATGCTGTAGTCGGCCCCGGAGTCCCCGCCCTCCACGTCGATGGATACCTCATCCACCTGGCCCGCGAACGCCAGGGAACGGTCCTCGCCGTAGCCCATCTCGATGGTGATGTCGGCACCAGGGACCACCACGTCTTTCCACCCGTTCACGGCCTCCGGGGGGTCGATCCCCCGGTCGGGGCTGTAGTAGCCCGGCAGGTCTCTGGGGTCATAGGGGCTGCCGTTCGGCCAGGAGATCATGGCCCGCTGGGCAACGGCGCCCTTCTCCTTGGAAACTCTCAGTCGCTCGGGCCGCACGGTCAAGCTGGGCAGGTGGACCCGGTAGATCCTGCCATTGTCCGTCACCACGAATGAGTCATCCGCGACGGCGATCCCGTACAGCCGGATGGCTCCCTGGACGCTCACCACCTGACCGGGCACCGCCTCCAGGGTCTCCGGGTCGATGGCCGCGATGTCCCGGTCGCCCGCCAGCCACACGTAGCGGCCATCCCACGTCATGTCCCGTGGCCCCACGGGCGGGGTGATCGTCGCCAGGAGAGTCCAGTCCTGGCGGTCATAGACGGCGATCTTCCTTTGGAAATTGTATCCAGAACCAACCCAGATGGTGTCCGGCAAGGCGCAGACGGCAGTGATATATGGGAGGTCTGTGATCACCCGGTCTACATCGATGGCTCCGGTGCTGAGCCGCACGGCCAGGACGCCCGAGTAGTAGTCGGCGATCCACACGAGGTCATCATCGGTGCTGTCCAGGTCAATGCCGATCATTGAGGCGTTTATATCCCACGACTGGATCACATTCCCGGCCTGGTCGCACTGAACCAGGGCACGGGGGGAGTTCTGGGCAATGATCCACGTCCGGTCACTCCGCCGCCAGGCGATGCCCCGCGGGTTGGAGAGGGGCACGGATGGCCACTCACCGTACGGCTTGCCAGCCAGCCTGGACAAGTCGAATCGAACCACCGCCGAGGGGGCGGAGGGGCCGACCATGCTTCGGGATTTCAGAAGGCTTCTGATCTGCTCAGGGATTGGAAACACGGTCGGTCACCCCCTCACGCTTCCACCAGCGTCATGGTATAGGAGAGGAGGGAACCACCGGTCCCCTCCACCTCGTCCGCCTCCAGACTTGCGATCATGGCCCGCATCACCATGCCGTCAGCCAAGGTCACCGTGCGGACCACCAGGGCCTCATAGTCGGCCTCCAGGGCATCGTATTCAGCCGGAGTCGCCAGGCCCCGTATCTCCCGGCGCCGGCGAAGCCTTCCGGTGCCCATCAGGATGGACTGCGGGCCGCTGGCTCCGGGGGCCGGGATCACCGGCCGTTCGGTGAGGCCGACGGTTGTCTTGGGTCGGGCCATGCTCACCACCTTGAGCGGGGTCTCTCCCCACAGATCAGACATCACCGCCACCTCCTCTGCGACGGAGCCGCCGGATACCGCTCAGCCTCCGCTCTAAGGTCATCGGCCAGGAGCCGGGTCACAGCCACCAGGTCGCCGCGGGAATTAACGCCCTCGACCCGCACCACGCCGCCCACGGTCAGGGTGCTGGTGGCCGGGACGGCGGCATAGGCCGCCGCCGGCAGCCCCGCCGCGAAGCGGTTGGCGCTGGCGTACTGCTGGGCGGCCAGGCTCTGCCAGTCAGGAGCCAGGGCGCCCAAACGCCAGTTGACCTCGCCGAGAGCGTAGGCACGGAAGCCGGAGAATGCCTCCCGGACGGCGCTTCCGGCCTTCTCGGCGGACTCCCGGAGGGCGTCCATGCCGCCGGCCGCCGTGTTGGCCGTGCCGCTGAGGTCGCCCAGCTGGTCGGAGGCGTACTTGGCGTCATCCCCCACCTCTGGCAGGGGCGGCTTGTCCTTCTCCTTGAAAAAGTCACTAACGACGCCCGCTGCATCGCGTCCGAACTCCTTCATGGCTGCGAACTGGTCCTTTGCTGCGTCCACCACCTCAGCCCCTGCGGCCTTGACGTTGGCGACGGCCTCCACCATACCCTGTCGGGATGACTCCCCAAACTCGGTGATCAGGTTGTCAAGCCCGTGGATACCCTGACGCATCGAAGCGTAGAGCCCACCAAGGCCGGGTACGTGTTCGAGGAAGGAGAAGGCATCCGCTAGAGCGCCCACAAACTTGACGAGCATGCCGACGGTGTACTGCAGGAACGTGGCCAGACCCGCCTTCAAAATGGCGAAACCGGCCACAAAGCTGGCCTTCACAAACCCCCATTCCGCCCTCAGCGTGCGCCATACAGCCTTGAGCACTTTGACGGCCGAGTCCCATGTCTTGACCAAGACATAGGCCACGGCGGTCAGGGCCAGCACGACTAGGATGACAGGCCACATCGTGGCGATGGTGCTGATCAGCGCCGGGATCAGGGCGGTCGCCAGGGCTACAGCGATGCCGATGATGGCGATTTTGACGCTTTCCGGCACCATCTGCTCTAGCGCCTCGCGCAGGCCGAATGCCTTGATCCTGGCGGCCAGTTCACCGAGCCAGTCAGCGATCCGCTCCAGGTGGGGTCCGATGGCCTCTGCGATTCTCAAGCCAACCTGGCCGAACACCTGCCAGAGGTTGTCCTTCACGTTTGCCAGCTGTGCATTCAGGTTTTTCGCCTGCTCACCCATCATCCCGCCGAAGTCCTGATCCACGCCCTCCAGGATGGCTTCCAAGGCCGTTCCGGCGTCCACGGCGCCCTTAGACACATGCTCCATGGCCTCCGGGATGGTCACACCCAACCGCTTGGCCAGGTAGTCCCACGCGTTGACCCCTCTCTCGGTTAGCTGGAGCATCTCCTCAGCGGTGGCCCGGCCCTTGGCGCGAACCTGGCCGAGCACCGTCACAAGGCCCTCGACATCCGCAGAGGAGCCGCCCATCCCTGCCACGGCATCGCCCACCCGGCGCAGGATAGGCAACACGGACTCACCGGAGAAGCCAAGCGCCAGAAGCCGCTTCGCGGCGTCCTGCAAGCCAGAGAAGTCAAACGGGGTCTTGGTCGCGAACCGCTGGAGCGCCGTCACGAACTGCTCCGCTTCCTCCGCCGAGCCGAGGAACTTGGCGAACGCCGTTTGGGCGTCCTGGATCTGACCGGCCGCCGTGATGGCACTCCGCCCAGCCAGGCCGAGAGCGGCGCTGATGGCCACGCTGGCGACGCGCATCTGGGACTGGTACTCCTTGAACCCCGCCGAACTGAAAAATCGAGTAATTGTGGCCTTCGCCCCCTGAAGCTGGGCCTGGAGCCGGCTGACATCCAGGTTGAGCCGTACCGAAACGGCACCGACTTCCACAGCGCATCACCTCCGTTCCCGTTCCTGACGCTTGCGGTAGGCCGTCAGCAGTTCCTCGTATTCGGCCCGGCGCTGTTCCACGGGCGCCTTGGGACGCCGCCGGGGCGGCAGGCCGAGCAGGTCTTCGGGGGTCACGTGGGACTTGAGCGTCTTTCCCTCGATGTTGAGCATGTGGGCAACAGCCCACGCCAGGGCGTACAGCTGGTCCTCCTGGCGGCGCTTGTGGCCCTCCAGGAGCAACTGGAGATCCGCCGGAGTGAGCCTGCCGAACTGCCAGGGCATCAGGCCCAGAACACCAAAGGCGGCTTTGCGGGACTCCTCAATGAAGGAGCGGAGGTCGGCCTCACAGCCGCCTCCGCTTATCCGTTTCCCTCATCGTCAGTCCCAGCCGCCGCCTTGAACAGGCCGGACTCCTCCAGAGCCCGCTGGACGGCATCCATAAGCGCCTGGAGGTCGCCACCGCTGGTCATGTACTGCTGGAGCCAGATGCCGACCTGAGCGGGGGTCAGGCCCTTGTCGCGATGCCGGAGCCCGGCCCAGATGATGGCCCGGATGGTCGCCAGGCCGAGTCGCTGGTCGTCTAGGAGAGCCTGAATGCTGAGACCAGCCCGCTCCTCCAGATCGGCCAAGGCGTTGTAGTCATACCGGAGCGTGCGCTCCTTGCCGCCGAGTTCGATGATTGCCATAGCCGATTACTCCCTTCTATAGAAGAAGGCCCCCGCCGGAAGGCAGGGGCCATGTGGTTACTCCTCGTCCAGCTCCTTGAGTTCGCCGTCGCCCTGGAGTTCGAGAGCGTAGGTTGCGGAATCGTTGAACGGAGCATCCATCTCGTTCGAGGTCACGAGTGCCATGCCCTCCCGGACGGCGGTCCCGTACTCGGTCACCTGCACCTTGACCTTCTGCCTGGTCCGAAGGGCATTGCGAAGCAGCTGGTAAGCGGCATCGGACGGCACGTAGGCACCGTCGCAGGTGATCTTCCACCCGATAAGCCCGTATTCGTAAGTCTTCCAGCCGCCGCCGGCCTTGTTCGAGGTGTCCACGGTGTCAGCCGTCTCCGTCAGCTTGGCGCCCTTTTGACCGCCAACCGGTGTCCACTGAGGTTCGGCATCGGTGCCCGTGTTGACCAGGATCAGGATGTCCACACCAGCGATGCCCATAGGTCAGCCCTCCTTTATGACAGCAAAGTTCTGGACGAACTCGGCCCGGCCCCGGTCATCCCGGCCAAGGAAGCCAGGCGACTGGATGGCCTGGATCAGCACATACAAGGTGTCGCCCTGCACCAGGTTGTGGCGGCCATTCATGGCTCTCTCGATTCGCTCCGCCAGTTCCCTGGCCGCCTGGTAGCTGGCAGAGCGCACCCGCACCTGGAGGCGCGGTCGCTGGAGGTACAGGCCGGGCAGTGCCTCAGGGGCACCGCCGCTATACTCGAACAGGGCCACACACTGGTCCGGGGCGTCCGGCAGGTCGCCGAGGTAGAGGTCCTGGCCGCGGTGGGCGATCCCTGTCACCTCCAGCAGGTTCGCCACATCGTCTAACAGCATCAGGCATCCCTCCTCAGCCGCTCCAGCACCCGCCGCTTGACGTATCCCGGAATCTGCGGGGCTTTATCGGTGAGTGCGTTTTCCAGGTACTTGGCCTCGCCGCCGTTGGGGTGCTGATAGCGGAGTTCTTCGTGCTGGCGAAGCGCGTAGGGCGTGTTGAAACTCACGTAGACCGCCATTTCGTGCGGAGCATCCGTCACCGTTCCGCTCCGCCGAAGGGTTCCGGTCTCGACTGGCGCCCGCTCCTGCGCCTCTGCCAGGACCGCCTCGGCGGCCTGCGACAGACCCTCCATGGCGGCGGCTCGGAAGATGCGCTCGAACTCCTCGGCTCGCCAGGCGGTCCAGGTCACGTCGCCCATCAGAGGTACACCTCCCACCACAGAACCGTCCCGTCGAGGGCCGAAGCCTCCCGAACGTCCAGCACCGTGTAGGTGGTGCCGCCCCGCTCCACCTGGTCGCCAGGCCGCATGGGCTCCATCGTCCAGAGCCGGGCCCGACTCTGGACCTGCTCCCCGGTGGGGGTGCGGATCAGCCGCTCCCGGTTCTCCCAGCGGGCTCTGATCTGTTGCGAGGCGCCGTACTGCGGATCGCCATACTCGTTCTTTCCGAGCTTGGCTTTCCAGGTGCAGAAGGTGTTCATGAATCTGCCGATCATACGATCCTCACCACCCTCCCGCCGAGCCAGGGCCGCAGGAGTTCCTGCGCCGCCGGGCAGATCGTGGTGGTGGTCATCCGCACCCGGACCACCGCCGGGTCAATCGTCTCGGAGGCATCACCGATGGTCACGGAGCCGACGCCCTGCTGGATGGCCAGTTCCCGCTTGCGGTCGTACTCCGACTGCCGGAGCAGAAATATGGCCTGCTCACAGACGGCAGCCTTCACTTCCCGCGGTACACCCACCTGGCCGGCGCGGGGGAACTGGAGCGGCTGGTCAGCTGCCGCCTTGGCCCCGCGCAGGGGCTGGCGGTCGATCTGGCGGGAGGCTGTAATCAGGGCCGCCTCCCGGTCCGCCTCGCTGGCCTCCGTCCAGGCGTCAGCCTTGAACGCACCGGCCAGGTACTCGTTTGCCTCCTCCAGCGTCACGTATGAGTTAGTACCTGCGATCAGGGCCATGGTGGCACTCACCCCCTACCGCTTCTTGGCCTTGGTCTTGGGCTTGGGCTTCTCAGCCAGGGCCTGGTCCGGGGCAGTCGTGTCGTCCGCCTCCTCCGTCACGCCGGGCACCCGCCGGAGCAGGCCCGCCAGGGCCTCATCGGCGGTCGTGTAAGGTCCGGCTGGAAAGCGGCGGATGGTGCGGGCTTCGGCGTCCCACACCTTGAGGGGCCGAGGGATGAAGAACCGCATCGGTCATCACCCCTCCCAATCGACCGGAGGCAGGCTCGACGTGTCCAGCGTGGCATGCAGGACGCCGCCGCTGGCAGCCACCTCGAACTGGGCCCGCACCAGCGTCGCCAGCACGTCGTCACGGGTAGCCATATCGGAGTCCACCGCCAGTTGGGCCGTCACGGTGCCATCGTCATAGACCCGCGTGTGGACCCGGATCACCACCGTCCGGTCATACTCGTGAATCACCGCCGCCACGTCGGTCACCTCCTTAATAAGGAGGGGCGGCCCCCGCTATGGGAGCCGCCCGCTCAGTTACGCCGCAAGGCCGGTGATCTTGCCGTGGAAGGTCTCGGGCCCATGCTGCAGGCCGATCTCGCCGTAGATCTGGTGCCGCTCACTGGCGCCAGTCTTGGCCAGAGGCTCGCGGAAGAGGTGGCCCTTGCCAGGGATCTCCAGGAAGACCGGAGCGCAGACGCCGAGGTTGACCACCGCCAGCGTGTCAGCGGGCATCCAACGGTCGATCATGATGCTCAGCACGCCGTACTGGGTGTAGATTTCCTGGAGCTTGACACCGCCGATGGTGCGGTCAGCAGGGGCGGTGCCGTAGAGGTCGGCCAGGCGCTGGGCCTGGTTGCCATTCACCAGGATCACCGAATTGGCGAAATTCGCGCCATTGGTGAACATCTCCAGCAGGAGTTCGTTCAGCAGGTCCCTGCCAAGATCAGCGCCGGCGGCGTCGATGGCGTTGGTGGTGATGGCCCGGAGGATACCGCGGGTCTTGCGGATGCCCGTGGAGAGGCCGTCGTCATAGACCCCGTTGATGAAGGTCCACTCGACGTCCCTGGCGATCTTTTCCAGAGCACGAGCGGTCTGCCAGGAGAGTTCATCGGTCACGGGCTGTTCGCCGATGATCGGAGCCCCGCTGATGTTGTTGATGGCCGCCTGCTTAGTGTAAGAGATTTCCAGGGCCTCGTGGAAAATCTGTACGACGTTGACGGCCTGGTCGCGCTCGACGTACGCAGCCTCCGGGGCCTCCTGGCCCTCACGATGGTTGGGCTGGGAGGGCGCCGGGAGATCGTACGTCTGGATCGCGAACGTGGTACTCATGGTCTGCCGGCCGCCGCTCAGGCCGCCGATGGCGGCCAGGAACGGGGTCTCCAGCGGCGAAATCGCGAAGAGTTCGCCCACGAAGTTGGGGAGGTTCTGAGTGGTACCCACTGCCATGTTGCTCACTCCTTCCGTGTTTTTCGGGGCCGGGTCCTATCGGGTCATCTGGTCCTTCAGTGCGATTGCCAGGGCGATATTGCCGGACTTCATAGCCGCCTCGTACTGCTGGCGGAGATCAGCCGGGGCGTTACCGCCGTTGGCGGGGTTCGAGCCCGAGCCGACAGGCTGTGCGGTCTGCCGCATCAGGTAAGGTTTGGCCTCCAAGAGGGCCTTCAGGGCCTCCTCAACGCCCTGGACCGTGCCGTCATCCGCCACGGTGACCTTGGCCTTGTCCATCAGCATGTAGGCGTCATCAGCCGCTCGGGGGTCCAGGCCGACCCGATCAGCCAGGAGCCGGATTTCGCCCCGGATCAACCGCTCATTCGCCCTCGCCTCAGCTTCCTGAGCCTTGGCTTTGGCGGCCTGCACCTGCTGCTCAGCTGACTTTGCCGGGTCTGGATCAATGCCCAAAGCCTTCAGAATGGCGGTTACGGTCTCGGTCTTAGTGGCCTCGATCTTCCCCTCCAGTTCCTTGGCCTTGGTCCGATACGAGGCAGCTTCCTGCCGCAGCTTCTCGACGTAGGCCCGGTCAAAGGTCTCCGTCTGCCCGCCGCCAGCGTTGCCGCTGTTGCCTCCGTCGCCGCCGCCGTTGCCGGGGGCCGGATTGGCGCCTTCACCGCCTCCACCAGCGCCGTCGGGAGCGAAAAGAGGCAGGAACGTGGTCATGGTCAGTTCACCGAAACGCAGCATCTGGCTGCGCCTCCTTTCATGCGGGCACCTGGCCCAGAAATTGATGCTCCCGCCGAGCGGCTGGCTCGGGCGGGAAATCAAAACGCCGGGGCACTGGCCTCCGGCGTTGTTACCGCAGTGTTTGCGTACCTTACCCACCAGGTCGCGGCGCCCTCCTCCGCCGACTCCCGAACCCGCAGGTTCACTCCCAGCCCCTCCGGGGCTCTGGTGGTTATGTGGTCAGGTCAACGTGAGCCACCATGGCGTGGCGGCAGTTCGGGTGGTACAGGCCCCGGCTCTGGGCGTACTCCAGCGTCGGATAACCCTCCGTGCGGCCTGTCAAGGAGAGTATCCGGCCCTCCCACGGTCCGCACATCTCGCAAGGGCCTTCGTGTCCGGTGATTCGCACCAGGTCGATCCCGTGCTCCAGAATCCGGTTGGCCGTGCCCATCCGGTGGGCCTCAGCTGTCACCGTGCGGCCTACCATCTCCGCGTAGGTCCGCATGTTCCAGCGCCGCCCGGCCCGGTCCGCGAATCCGGTGATCCCCTGCTCGGCGAGGTCATCCCGGAGCCGCCGGGCCGCTGTCCGCCAGGTGTCATACCCGATCACCGAGCCCCGGACGGCCTCCAGGCTCAGTTGGCGGTAGATGTCGTCCACCCGCCGGCCGATGGTGGCTGTGACCTCGACCAGGCGATTGTAGCTGGCCTCGGCCAGCAGCTGTGCGGCCTGCTGGTGCACAGCGCCGAACCCGGTCACAAGGTTCATACCTTTGTCCGCCAGCCCCGCCTCGGCAGCCTTAGCCCCGGCGGCGTAGAGCCTCGGAATGGCCTGCTCACACCAGGTCCGGCTGCCCTCTTGGAGGTCTTTCAGGATGGCCTGGATGTTGCGCTTCACGCCCTCCAAGTAGCGGGTGTCATTCCCCCGACTGATGGCCCGGAGGATCGCCCGCTCGATCTCCTGCTCGGCCTTCTGGTAGAGCCGGGCCAGCCGCTCGGCCTCCTGTTCGCTCATCATCCAGATCCAGCCATCTGGGTCCGGTATCCGCAGGGAGGCGGGCATGGCTACTCACCCCCGGCGCCGCCGACATCATCCAGCGTGATCCGGGGCCGCTCGTCCGGGGCGCTGACCGCCCGCTCAGCCTTGATGCGCTCTATTTCAGCGGTCAGGGCCTCGCCCTCAAGGCCGTACAGCCGCCGCAGGGACGCCTCCAGGCTGGTCAGACCCGCCGCGTACCGCTGGGTCTCGACGGTGGTGGCTTCGGTCTCGTCGATGGGCAGGCCGTCCTGCCACTCGATGGTCAGGTTCGGCAGCGGTACCGCATTATTCAGCCCGTGGGCCGCTTCCAGGGCCGCCGCCGTCTGGATGGTTGTGCGGAGAGCCGGGTCCAGTTGCTGTCTGATCCGCTCCGCCCTCTTCAACGGGGCCAACATCAGCCGTTGTAAAGCCGTTCCGCTCTGAATGCCGCCCTCCAGCTTCCCGAACGCGGCCGGGCTGGTCTCACTGAGGAGATACAGCTGCTGCATCAGCAGGTCGATCTCGCGGAAGGCCGCCTCCAACTGCCCATCCCACACAAGATAACCCGGCGTCTGTTCGCCGGGCTGGACTGCGATGTAGTGGCTACCGCCGATCATCGTGTCGCCGTCGCCGTCCAGGCCAGTCAGCGGTGGGCCGTACATCGACGGATCGGCGTGTTTGTCCAGAATTCTGGAAATTTGTGCAAACCGGCATTCCATTTCCTGGATGATCGAATCCAGGTCGGAGTAGTCATCCGGCCCGTACGGCGCATCACTCGTCTCTATCGTGGTGTACGGGACGATCAAGAAGCCGTCCACGCCGGTCCGCTGGGTCTGAGGCAGGCTGGCATATTCCGGGAGGGTAGTCAAGGGCACCTGGCGGCCAATCCAGGTGTCCTGAAGCTCATAGAGCCGATTTTCAATTTCCCCCTTACGGTGGATCTCCACCCGGATGTACTTCTTGCGCTGCTTACCGAGCAGCCCGGTCACCGTGGCTTCCACAGGCCAGGCCAGCACGTGGGCGGTTATCTCATGCAGGTTGTCCACCGAGACCACCGGGAACCAGCAGCTTGGGTTCTGGGGCTCGATCACCGCCCGCTTTCCGTCGCTGCGGACCTTGAAAATGCCGACACCGTAGCGGCTGGCGTCGATCACCGTTGCGTACGCCACCGAAAAGAGGCGGTTCTGGGTGATCAGCCGGGTCAGAGTCTGCTCCTCTACCGAGCCGCTATCACCCGCATGGATTCGGGGTGGTTCCCCGAGGAGCAGGTCGCCCCAAAGGGTGCTCAGTCGCCTATGCCAATTCAAAACCAGCTTAATCGCCAGGGCGCCGTCGTCCCGGAGGAAGCGGCTCCAGTCCCGATACACCAGTTCGTGGCGCCCATCGAACAGCAGGCGGTTGGCGTGGTACCGTTCCAACCGCTCCACCTCCGAGGGTGGCGGCCACGCCTCGCCGGGACTCAGGAATTCCATATCAGTCAGCACCGTCACCACCCCTTCGGTTTCGCAGTTACTGTGGCGCCGCCTCCGGTGACCACCTGGAGCCCGGCGTAAGCCACGCAGTCCACCTGGTCGTCATGCTCCCCATGCGGGAAAGCCAGCAGTTCCGCTTCCAGGTCAGCCAGCCAGGGCGCACCCTCCCGGTGATACACCGTTCCGATCTCGTACCGGGCCTGGACAGGACGGGCGCGGCTCACCTTATCCGTGTCGGCCTTCAGGGGCCGGATCGGGAGACCAAGCCGCTTGCAGTCCTGGATGATCGCCAGACCGTAGGTTCGGTCTTCAACGAACATCTGGCTTGGCCGCCAGGAGCGGTACAGGTTCTCCATGATAGCCCGGTGCCGGGTCGTCTCCGCCTTCTCCCGGAATAGGTCCAGGAGGAGCAAGTCTTTATCAGGCGTGACCCCCCAGTGGCAGGTCACGAAGTAGTCAGAGCGTTCCTGCTGGGTGGCCGCTGGGTCCGTGGTGGTGAACCGCCAGCACTTACTGGCCAGTACCCGCGTGTCACCGGACTCGCCGTGGAGAACGTAGTAGGTCTCGCTGCCGCTGGTCTCCACCGAGAAGTAGCGGAACCAGGAGCGTTTGAAAAACCCGCCACCAGAAGGTGACGGGCGCTGTTGGTAGAGTGCGGCCCACACGTAAGAGCCGACCGCCGTGCGGGTTTCCGCCGCCCAGCGGGCGTCAAAGCCACGTTCGGGCCACAGTGGTTCGCCGGGCGCCCGGCCCAACGGGTCGTCCTCCTCCGCCAGGGCGGGCATGCAGACGACCTCCCACTGTTCGCCGCCCTGTTCCATCTGCCGGAGCAGGCGGCCGGCCAGGTCGTCCTCGTGCCAGCGGGTCATCACCAGAACGATGGCACCGCCGGGGGCCAGGCGTGTCCGTAGCGTGGACTGGTACCACTGCCAGACCCGCTCCCGGATCACCGCCGAGTTGGCCTCCTCGGCGTTCTTCACAGGATCGTCGATGATGGCCAGGTGAGCGCCCCGGCCTGTGATGGGACCGCCGACACCCGCCGCCACCAGGCCGCCTCGGGTGCCCTCGATGCCCCACCGACCAACGGCGGCGCTGTCAGATGCCACCTTGACGCCCCATAGGTCGCCCCGATCCCGGAGCGTACCGCGGGCAATCCTGGAGAAGTCGGCGGCCAGTTCCGCTGAATAGGAAGTCAGGATGACCTCGTGCCAGGGGTTCCGGCCCAGATACCAGGCCGGGTACTTCTTGGACACCACTTCGCTTTTGCCATGCCGGGGCGGCATGCACACCATCAGCCGCTTGATCTCGCCACGCTCGACGGCCTCCAACTTTTCACACAGCAATTCGAGGTGCCTGGCAGTTCGCCAGTGCCCCTGGCCGTCATACTCCAAAAAAGACCGGAGCCGCCGCCGGGCGAGTTCCTGGCGGACGGCCTCCAGATCAGGTATCTGTGCCAGCACTTGTATCACCTGCCTTGGAGAGCAGGGACTCCAGTTGGGCCAGTTCCGCGTCTGTCAGCTTGCTGAGGTCCGGTCCAGCTACCCGCACCGGGCCGCCGTCCCGGCCGGTGATCTGCTGCTGTTGGACAGTCTCAGGCTCACCGCGGCTCAGCCGCTCGACCTTGACCGCCTCGCCCCAGATCTTCAAAAGGTCAGCCTGGTCCAGATCCTCCAACGTGAATCCCTCCAGCTGTTCCATCAGGCGCTTGACCGCTGCCAGACGGAGCCGCACCGCCTCCTCAGCGTGCTGGCGGCGCATCTCCGCAATTGCCCTGGTCTGCTCCTCACGGGCCAGGCGGTCCACCTCATCGTCCCATGCGGCGCACCGCTCGACCCAGTGATGCTTACGTGACCACCGGGAGACCAGGCGGAGTGAGACACCCATCTCTTCCGCCAGACGCCGCAGACTCCGCCTTTCAGCCCCCATGTCACGGTACAAGGCGAATGCACGGAACGCCCGGCTAGGCTCGCCCCTCTGGCGCTCCCACGGCTGGCGCTCCGCATCCAGCAGGTCAACCACGGTGGTCACCTCCTCCAAAAAAGTGGACCCCGCTGCCTGCGGAGCCCCATCATAGAAAAATGTAACACCAGATAAGGGTAGGAAATCTCATCCTTGAGTCATGCCCGTCTCATCATCGTCTCATCTGTTCAGACTTGCAAGTTGTAACAGCTTGTCCGATAATGGGTATTAGAGGACCAACATACAGGTCAAAATGGCCCTGTGACCCCGCTGTAAGGCCGCATTTTCTTGTCCGATAACCCGACACGTCCGAATAAGGAGTGAGCCGCTAGGATGGCACTAGAAACTGTACAGCCCCAGTCCGCGCCTCAGCCCGTCACCTTCGTGGCCCGAATCACGTGCCGGGACCGTGATACGCTCCTCCGCTGGGCCCGCTGTATTTACGGGACGCCAGGCGATGTCACATTGAACGAAGCCTGCGAACTGTTGGCCGCCACCCTGATGGCGCCGGAGTCGCTGGTAGGCGATGATCTGAGCCTGGTGGATGCTCGATTCGTGGCGGTGCGTGTCAAATGAGCCAGTGGGCTGAACTGCTGGACTCGTGGGCCGCAGAAATGACCACCGAGACCGCCCTGTCCGAGCGGAGCATCAGGGCCTACCTGGCCGATGCTGAGGCGTTCGCGGCGTGGGCGGAGGCACAGGGGATCGAGGGGCCGGAGCAGGTGACCACCGCCGACGTGCGGGAGTGGCGGGACTCTGGAGCGGCTGGCAAGGCGCCCTCCACCGTTAATCGCCGCCTGGTGTCCGTCGCCCTGCTGCTGGACCACGCCGGCCGGACAGGGCGCTCAAACCCGGCCCGGAGAGTCCCCCGCCTGACGGATGTGGCCCCCTCCGATGAGGGCCGGGCCCTGACCCTCTCCGAGTGGCGGGCGGTCAGACGGGCCGCCGAGGCCGCCGGGCAGCTGGAGACCGCCCTGGTGTGTCTCCTCCGCTACGCCGGGCCGCGAGTCGGGGAGATCGCACCGGAGACCGCCCGCGACCACTGCCCCCTCCTGCTTGGCGACATCACCATCGGCCCCCGCTCCGGTGAACTGCTGATCCGCAACGGAAAGGGCCGGAAGCGCCGCCGGGTACCGCTGGTGCTGGAAGCCCGAGAAGCCCTGACTGCCTACCTGGAGGGCGAGCGCCGCCAGCGGCTGGACGCATGGGTGATCCGGGGCCGCCTGCCAGCCGCTCAGCGAGAGTGGTGGGATGGCCCCTCCGCTCCTGTGATTATCGGTGAGAGGGGGCCGCTCACGGTACGAGGCGTGCGCCATATCGTGGAGCGGCTGGGTCGGGACGCCCGTCTGCCATACGTCCTCGGGCCGCATGACCTCCGAGCCACCTTCATCAGCGCCTTGGTTGACCCGTCAAAATATGGTCTGCGGAAGGAACCCATGCCCCTGCACGTGGCTGCCAGGCTGGCCGGGCACAGCAGCGTGGACACGACGGCCCGCTACGCCGCCCCGTCGCTGGATGACCTGGCCCGATGGATGGACGATTGATCATGCCGGCCGCGACACGCCCGGACCCGTGGACTAGCAATACGAGCAAAAAAGAAGACGGCCCGGCGCTAAGCACCAGGTCGTCTTCTCCTGATCGTGTGGACTGGACCCACTTGCGCTGTCATCATACACCAACTAGACAACATCCTCAATATGGGATCAGAGATCCGCCGAAAGGAGCGGCTGGCGCCGCTCGATCCAGAACCAAGGCCCCTGCCTGTGAATGGCACTCCGTACCTTACCTGGCCGGGGCCTATGTCGTGGCACCCCCCCTCCCGGCGAAGCCGGACTCTCGGTGGTTCCCAGTTCCACGCGCACCGCTGTATATGGGTATCTTCTATTAATAACTTCGGTTATCAGGGGTGATAGGGGGGTTATCACCCGTGATAACCCCTCCCCTATCAGCCGTGATACCCCCTATCACCCGTGATAAGAGGCATCCCTTATCGCTAATGATACCCCCTATCACGAGTGATAAGGGGTACTCTCTATATCATTATATGGTGATATTGTCAATATTCTCTTGCAAAACCTCTTGCGTCCAGGTGTGTCTAGGTGTACAATGGTTACAGGTAGTAACCCAACCCCTGGCGGGCGCTCCCCAGCGCACCGGCCAGACACTGGCCCACGGGCCAGCCTGCACCACCAGGCGCAGGTCCGGCGCCTCATCGGGCGCTCTCCCAACCGCTCCGCAACCGCTCCGCAAACAGCGGAGTAAGATGGTGGCTTACCAGCCGCTCCATAGGTTCCACCGCCCTGCCGGGCGATACATCACACCCCCGGCAGAGGCCGGGGGAATCTAAGGAGGAGTTAGAATGAAACTGACCGCAGTCCCGATCACCGAGCTCGCGAAGGCCATCGAGGAAGACTGTTCCCGCCGCATGGCTGCCATGCCAGCCGAGGTCAGGCAGCTGGCCGCCACTGTCGAGCGGATGATCCGGGAGGCCGGGGCCGACCAGGTGATGACGGTAGGTGACACGTACCGGGTGTACGTGCGGGTTCCCGGCTACACCTACGCGGGTTATGTGGCCGACGGTCCCACCGCCAAGCGCCTGGCTGAGACGATCCACCAGGCCACGGGCCTGCCGACCCTGGCCGTTGCCGGGCGGCACGTGATCCGGTACGGTGGGTACGAGATCGAGGGCGAAGTCACGAACCAAATCGAACATCATGCGTGAGCAGAAGGCCGCTGGGATCACACCCGGCGGCCTGCTTCATTTATGGAAGCGCCCCGCCGGGTCACTGCTCGGCGGGGGTCTCCCGTTTCCGCTCCTCCAACAGCTCGCGCTTCCGGTACGCCCGGTCACCGATCCGGCGCGGCCCCCTCTGCTGGGGATCAACGCGAAGGAGCACTCGCTCCCAGACCGACACAGGAGCCACGATCATCCGCCCCACTCGTGTCACGCCCGGCTCCCCGGCCTCCAGCGCCCGCTTCGCCCGCCACCTGGCCGTAGCCGCAGGGACGCCCAGCGCCCGTCCGGCCTCTGTTGCGCTCAGCAGCCGCTCCTCGCCCATGGCTATCACCTCTCATCTTGAGTGTACCATGTTAGCATCCACAACAACATAGTATGTTGGCGTCAACGCTAAATAAACACAAGGGACTATGGTGTTTTGTTGTCGTCAACGCTAACATAGAATCAAGAAGACGAGCAAACCAAGACGCCAGGCCCCAGCCGGGGCTGGGCACACCAACAGGAGGGGATTGCAGTGTACGACTGGTACGATGACGACTACTACGACTGGGAGTACCGAGCGGCCCGGCGGGAGCAACTGAAGCGGCGGCGGGCCTGGATCACGTCATATGAGTATCTGGACCGACTGACTGAGGAACTGAACGGCGACGGTCGCCTGGCCTCCCTGTTTCAGGAGCGGGAACTAGCCGAGATCGACGCCGAACTAGCCGCACTGGCTCCTTTGTGGTGACAAGCACCGCCCGGCTCCACAACGGGGCCGAGCCAGAAATGAGGCAACATCGTCCGGGTGGGCACGGGCCCGGCCATCATTGAGGATACCGAGGATTCAGGCTGAACCGCAGAGAAGTGTTACCCGGTCCCACACGGGGCCGGGTGTGTCGTTTCTGAGAGGAGGGCTGCCATGATCCAGCGCATCGATTACGTCGTTTACCCCGCCCGCCTGGTGCCGGACGCCCCCGGCGTGTCGCTGTGGGCCTCCGCCGACACCCTGGCTGATCTGATCCGACAGGAGCTGTGCGCGGCGTACCCCGGCGCAGAGGTGGCCGTCCGGGTCTCCCGTCCGATGGAGATACTGGCCCCGGACGCTTGCCTCCGGGTGACCACGGATGACGGCGACGACCAGGGCGCCCGCCAGGCTGTGGAGCAGATCATCCGCCGGATCTGCACCGATCGCCTGGCGGAGTGGGTCGTCACGGATCGGACCGCCCCCATGACCCAGACTGATGTAGCGGCCATAGCCGTCACCATACTGTGCCACCTGCTCAAGATCCACCCGCCAGGTACTATCCACCCAGCCGTCCGGGCGTGGGCCAGCCGGATCATCAGTGACCCGGCCTACGCCGAGCCTTTGGCGGAGCAGATGCAGTATGACCAGCTATCCACCTATCAGGCTGGAGTCACCTCCCTGGTCGCCGACCTGTGCCACGATTTGGTCCGTTGCCGCCAGGGGGCCACGCAGGACCTGGCACCGGCCATCATCTGGGCCTACCTACACCACCTGCGCATTCTCGCCAGGATACAGTGACCGTGGATGTACACAGACCGACCGCAAGGTCGCCTGTGGTCAGCCGTCCGGATGTATACACAGCGACAGATAGACCGGGAAAGTGACCCCAAGACGGCACCCCAGAGCCCAATCGTATACATGCGAGGCCCAAACCCTGTCCACATGTGGCTTCGGCAGTGTATACACACCCGCAAGGCCGTGGCCTGACCATTTTCCACGCTGATTTCCACAGGTTTTTCCACGCAGTCTTCCACGGGGATTTCCACGCAATTTTCCACAGGCGTTTCCACACCTCTTTCCACCAGGGGGTTCCACGCCGGGGAAAGAGGACCGATGCCCACAAGCCAGGCGCGGTGCGGGTCAGCGGGTTTGGCGGCTGGCAAATCAGGGCTGCGTATACACCGAATCGGCTTGCGCCGCTCGCGCCTGTCGGGGCTTCGTGTTTTGCCAGCCGCTCTAACCTACCAAGACACCAGGCGAGGATGACACCGGAAATGCCACACGCAAAATGACCGCCCGGCCTGCGCTGCCGAGCGGTCGTCTCGTACCTGCGCACCATCACAGCCCTCTCCTCTGAGCCCGCCTCTCCATTATGATCGCGTGCTCATGCCGCCACCGCCAGATCACGGTACCGGGGCGCCGCCGGCTGGAGAAGTACCCGAGCGAGAGGCCGATGGACACCATCATCAGGACGAGGTGGTACGGTTGCGGGGCCGTCCAGGTGGTGGGGTCGTTCAACAGAACGGCCCAGATTGCGGCTATAAGGCCCGTCGGAGCCAGCACCCCGGCCGAGAGGGCCAGCCACCTGCCCACGGTGCCGGAGGCCGTCCTTCGGCCACCACAGACCCAAAACACGGCAAGGCTAAGCGGGGTCACGAGCCGCCAGGCGGCCAAGCCAGCCGGAACGGCGACAGCCAGAGACAAGATCGTGGTCACAGGATCAACCTCCCTTACGTGGACGCCAGATCGGCGTCTATCTGCAGAACATTTGTGCGACATTTGTGCTGCGGGTTCTGGACCAGCCGAAAGGAGCGGCTACGCCGCTCGTGGTGCCTTTAGGGCCGCCCTGCTGGAGATCGTCACGGCGCCTCCCCAGCAGGGCCTAGCTGGGGGTACTGTCCGGCGAAGCCGGACCTTTCGGTGGTTCCCAGTTCCCCGCGCGCTACTGTATATGGGTATCTTCTTTTAATATCTTCGGCTATCCCTGTGATAGGGGGGGCTATCTGTGTGATAGGCCCCACCTCCTATCACATGGATAGGGCTATCACACTGATAGGGGGTCTGCTGAGAATGTCAAGCCTAATAATCAACGGCTGATGGAAATGACAACAACTACATCAAGTTGGTATGATTAGACTCGGAGGGATTGCCATGGATCTTACCGCCTTGACCCTGGCCCACCTGCGGGCGTTGGCGGATGGGCACTGGCTCCCAGCTGCCGCTCTGGCCCACGAGGCCGCAGAACGTGCCGCCGCCGCCCACTGCACCCGAGATGCTGGCCTGGCCCTGCTGACCCTGGCCCAGTACCAGGCCCTGATCGGTCACCTGGCCCTGGCCGGCACAGCCGCTCGCCTGGCCCAGCAGTGCCTGGTGCTGGCGGCCAGAGACCAGGCTCCGCTCCCTGCTGGCTACCCGCCGGATCTGGAGGCCATCGACACCGCAGACCGCCTGCTCCGGCAGATCGAGACCCCCGCCGCTTAGGTGGGGGCTTACTTTTTGGCTTGCGCCAGCACTTGCGCCACGGCAGTCCAGTCCGCCTGTGCGTCCTCCGGCAGAATCCAGTACCAGTGCCCGATCCTCAGCCAGCCGACTGGGACGCCAGTCAGGCGGGCCAGGCCGCGGAGTGTGTCATCGGTGAGTGGCGCCCGGCCGTGCAGCTGTGCCCGGTACTCCTCCTCCGACAGCCCCAGATATGCGGCCTGGTCTTCGGTCCGTAGGTGCCCGGAATACCTGGTAGCCGCGAGGAGCGCCACGCCCAAGGCTCGGTCATGCGGCGCCGCCATCCCCATACTTCGATACTGCGGATCACGGATCAGGGCGGCCAGCAGATCGACCTCTACCCGGCCGTCCCTCAGATATTCGACTGTGGTTCCGTACAGCCGAGCCAGGACGGTGAGCATGTCCAGCGTCGGAGTGTGTTCTCCCTTCATGAGTTTGTTTAGGTACGCAAAGGTGAAGGCGCCTCCGCTCCTGGCGGCGGCCTCGCGCAAGCTGAAGCCTGCGCGCTCGTGAACCCTGCGCAGGCGATCCGGGAACGTCACCCCGTCCACCTCCGAACCCGAACTTGCAACTTCCATGTTAAGTGTAGCACACACCCTTAGCGTTGACCAGAGGATAATGTCAAAAAACTAGAGTTGACAAACGCAAAACCAGCCTTGACAAGAAGATTTTTGTGGTGTGACCGCATTTGCTTATTGCATTTTCGTGTCGTGCGCGATACACTCTCCTTAACGGAAGGTAATCAATGGTACGGACAAACGGATGGAGGCGATCTCAAAATGCTACGCCACACCCTGTATAACCAGATGGTGCGAGCCGATATGACCGCCGCAGAACTGGCCCGACGGGCGGGTTGCACTCCCGCATACATCTCGCTCCTCATGAGCGGACGCCGGAGCAACCCCTCGACGACCATCCTGCTCCGGCTGGCCTCGGCGCTCGGGTGCTCGGTGGCTGACCTGCTCGACGGTGACAGCCATGACGCCCGTGCCTGCTAGACCGAGTGAGGGTGGCTGATCCAAGCCACCCACACCCACCCATCAAGAATTTACCTGTAGTAATGGTGGTGACAACGATGTGCGAACTCGTATTTGCCGCAGGCTCGAGGCACATCCTGGACTACCTCCTGGCCATCCCCGGTGACCGGATCGGCGCCGTTGATGCCGACGGTAGACAGGTGATCCGGCAGGACCACGGATACCGGTTGGATGCTGAGTCGCTGGGTGTGTACCTAGCCCTAACGAGGCATATGAACAGCGATAGCGAGTCGTGGCCGTCCTACTCCAGGATCTCACACTACCTGAACATCGACGACCGGAATAACAACACCGTCCGGCGCCGCATGCGGGAACTGGAGCGGGTCGGCCTGGTGGAGGACACCGGACGGTACAACAAGCCAGGCGGTACACGGGTCTGGCGCATCCATCCGCCGTGGGCGCCAGTGAGGAAAGGAGCCGCCGCCGAGGAAACCCAGATCACCCTCCCCCTGGACGAGCCGCCAGCCGCTCCACCCGCGTCAACCAAGCCAGAGCGCCAGCGGAAGGCCAAAAATGAGTCTGAGGCGGCCGTGCCAGCCCCGAAGAGGCGGCGCAAGACCGATGACACCCCGAAGCACAGCGAGGCCGCCAGGGCGCTGGTAGCACACGTCCGACAGACCCTCCCTGAGCCCCCAGCCTGCGGCTGGCCCCGGTGGATGACCCAGAACCTCCGAGCAGCGGAGGTCCTGCTCCAGACCAGGACCCTGGCAGACTGCATCGCATGCTGGGACTGGGCCAGGCAGGACGAGTTCTGGGCCAGTAGGATCACCAACGTCAAGGGCCTACAGAACGACACACTCTGGGCCCAGTTCCGCAGGAACCATGCCCGACCCAAGCGTCAGAATCCAGCCCCCCAGCCCCTGCCTGAGCCAGACTCGACGGTGTTTGAACTCCAGGAAGTTCTGCGCCAGCAGCAGCAGTATTGGAAAGGAGCGTAGTTGCCATGACAGTCAAGTTCTCAGTCCCGGTTGACCCTGTTGTGGCGGTTCTGGAGCCCTTGACCGCCGCCGCCATGACTTCGACGGCAGCCGCCGAGACGGCAGCCGAACTGGTCGTCCCAGAGGACATCCCCGCCATCACCGTCGGCGGGCTCCCGGCCCGTGATGTCTGGTCAGCAATCTCTGCGCTCGTTCGACGTGGCGCCCAGCCCTCCCCCCTGTCGGTGGCAGAGGAGATGCGCCGGGCGGGCACGGCGCCTACAGGTCTCGGCGACCTGACCAAGGCCCTGCACGCAATCCAGCACAACGTGCTGTCCGACGAGCCCGTGGAGACCATGTGCGAGGTCATCAAGCGGTACTCCGTCCGCCAGCGTCTGCTGGATGCGGCCCGAAATCTGGCGAAACTGGCCGCCACGAGGGAACTGGAGATCGAGCAGTACGCCGCCGAAGCAGAGGCCCTGATCACCAACGCCACGGCCACCATCGACACTGGACGGGAGAACACTCTGGCCATGGCAGGCGACGTTCTAGCGGAAGTCATCGCCGAAGGCCGGAGGGCTAAGCCTGGCGAACTGGACGGTCTGGCCTGCGGTTTCCCGGACCTGGACGCTCATATCCAGGGGATGCCGCCCGGTGAAATGACCATCATTGCAGCCCGCCCCTCCATGGGCAAAACGACGCTGGCCCAAAACATCGGTGAGCGGGTGGCACTCCGGGGTGGCAAGGTGGTCTTCTGCAGCCTGGAAATGCCCGCCAAGCAGATCGTGCGGCGGATGCTCTCCTCTGTCGGTGGGCTCGACGCCTCGCGAATTCGCGGCAGGTTAGTGACGCCACAGGAGTGGGACGAGGCGGAGCGGCGAGTCAGCGCCTTGATGCAGAGCGCCTTCGCGATCGACGACAAGGCCCGTTCGGTCCAGGACATCCGGCGCTCTGTCCTCCAGGCACAGCGGCGGTGGGGCAAGGTTGATCTGGTGCTAGTTGACTATCTGCAGTTCATCAACGCGGGCGACAGGTACGCTGGGAACCGAAACAACGAAGTCGGCGAGATCAGCCGATGCCTGAAACAGCTGGCCCGTGAGACTGGCGCCCACATCATCGTCATCAGCCAGCTGTCCCGTGCTGTAGAAACCCGCCCAGACCATCGGCCCATGCTTTCGGACCTCCGCGACTCCGGCGTGATCGAGCAAGACGCCGATTTGGTCCTGCTGATGTACCGGGATGACTACTACAACCCCGGCGCCATCCCCGGTGTGGCCGAGGTGATCATCGGCAAGCATCGCAACGGCCGGACAGGCGTCGTCAAACTAGGCTTCGACCCTGCGCGTGTCCGCTTCTACGACCTCGACCTCCATCATTAAGGCAGGAGAGTGATCAGCCATGACAGCGACCGCACATGCTCTGGCTCCCTCGATCCTGGCCCGTCCGGTTGTGTCCCTGGTCATCCCCGGCGAGCCCGTGGCCCAGCCCCGCTACCGCCACGCCAGCCACCGGACACGGAGCGGCAAGACCATCACCACCAGCTACCTCCCCAGCGACCACCCGATCTGGAGCTACCGGGCCGCACTCCAGGTAGCGGCACGCCAGGCCGGCCTGCGCCCACTCGATTGTCCCATCATCCTGTCTGCCAGTTTCTACTTCAGCCGCCCCAAGCGGCTCCTGAGCAGGCGAGCCCCAGACGGCCCGATCTGGCACACAGGTCGGCCGGACCTCAGCAACTTGATTAAAGGGTTGGAGGACGCTTTGAACGGCACGGCCTGGATGGACGACTCCATGATCGTGGGGTACGGCGCCATGGGGAAATGGTACGTAGAAAAGGGAGGCCAGCCCCGGACGGAAATCCAGATATTTCTCATCTAGCCATTGCCAGTGATACGAAAATGATGTATACTCGAAACTAAGAAGAGACGCCACGGTTATATTTTTTGGGCCGTGTGTGTCGTATACGACACGACATTAGCGGCGAAAGGGGAAGGTATATCATGCAGGCGACAGCGCAATCGACGGGCACCAACAGATCCACGTATCCGATCCTCCATCCGGCGGTGGTCCGCCGAGTGGAGGACCTGCTCCGCAACCACCGGGCTCGGCAGGCTCACCTGGCCTGGCTTCGCGAGTGCATCGCGACGGAGCGCACTGGCTGGCAGGACGCTGGCGAGAACGTAGGCGGCAGCCGTCCAGTCGGACGGGTGAGCGACCCGACTGGGGGCCGGGTGGTTGTGATGGATACGGACCCCGAGTACCGGGCGGCCTGGCAGCGGGTCCGGCTCGTGGAGCACGCCCTGGAGGCCCTAGCCCCGGTGGAGCACCAGCTGATCCAGGCCCTCTACATCGACCAGAGCCACAACCTGACGGGTGCCGCCCTGCTGATCGGCTACAGCCGGGCGCAGACAGCTAGAATCAAGCAGAGGGCCTTGTCCAAACTGGCCATGGCGATGGGGCTCATCTGAGATCCAGTCACTGTGACTCGTCCGATAATACTGCGCCTGCCCTGTTGATCGCCCTGACCTTCGCCCTTTTTCTGACGTTGCAAACAGGCGCATGGGGGTGTGATGACCCATGCGATACGATACAGTTCCGGCCTACCGCCTCCCGGACGGTACGTGGGCCCGGAACACCCCGGAGGACGCCGCCGCCGAACGACAGGTGGCGGCTCTGCTCCGCCAGCACGGCCTGGCCGCCATCAAGCCAGGTGGTCTGACAGAGATCGACATTCTAGCCGTGGCCGGCGAGCGGTTGGCCGGCGCCGTCGAGGTCAAGCGGCGGCACCACGCCGCCGACAGTTACGTTACGGTCTACATGAACCTCCGCAAAGTGGCAGCCCTGTACCTGGCCTCCGTTGGCCTCGGCGTTCCGGCCTGGTTCATCGCCGTGTTTGACGACCAGGTGCGGTCCATCAGCCTGGCGGACCTCCCCGGTGCCGTGAGCGGGTGCCGGGTGGACGGTTATCGGGTCCGGCACGGAGCCACCGCCCTGGAGCCTGTTCTGGAGGTCCGGGTCAGCGCCATGCAACTGCTGGGCCGGGCGGAGGAGACCGCCGAGGTGGAGATCAGCGGCCCGGCCTCCGTCCCCGGCCAGCCCCGGATGGTAGACCTGGACGGCCAGCCGCTCCTGCGGGATCAGGCTGCACTCGACCGGGCGGTGGCCATTGCCGGGCGCCTAGCGCCAATCCTCGGCGGTGATCGAGTGGGCCATCATGGTCCGATCAGCCCCCTGGACTGCTGGGTGGCCCGAGGTGACCGCCCACTGGCCCTGATCCTGACCACAATCCTGCCGCTCCCGCCGGAGTGGCACCTGGAGGTCACCCTCCCCATCCGGCGAGTCCTGGCCCTCCAGGCGACGGCCCAGCTGGCCGGGCTCAGAGCCGTGGTAGCCGTCCAGGCAGACACCGACCTCTGCTGGCTCGACCTGGCGGACCAGCCGCTCGCCCCGGACTGGCTCACAGGCACGGTGACACTGCCCCTTGCGGCTTTCCGCATGGCCCCGCAAGCGGCCTGAAACACGAAAACGCCCCCGACCTCTGTGGTCAGGGGCGTTGAATTATGGGCCTCGCCAGCGTTTACAACAGTAACTCTGGGTCAGCGGTGTTCGAGAAGGCCAGCATGCGCTCACCCTCGACCCGGGTGCACATGTTGCCCTTGCGGAAGCGGGCGGTGATCACGGCGTCCATGGGAAAGCCCGCGGCGAGCCCCATGGAGAGCACGAAGGCGCCCTCGCCCGGAACGTTGAAGAGGGGGCGCATGAGCGGCGTGAAGAGCACCCCGATGAAGTGGACCACCCCGAGTCCCAGCATCATCTCGCTCAGGATGAAGAAGGGCAACAGAGAGGGGAATACAACGGTGAAAAAGAGGTTCATCCCGTCTTTGGCCGCCTCAAGCGAATCCTTCGGGTAGAGCACCAGAGACAGGGTCAGCAGGACCACCGCCGCGGCCAGGGCCAGGGTGGGTAGTTTGCCTCGCATGGGGCACCTCCGGATTCAAAGTGGCACGTCCACATGGGACGTGCCACATACTTATGTGTCGGGGGCGGCTTCCATGCGGCGTCACTCAATGGCCCTGTTGATCGAAAACGCTGCGAAACAGAGCATAACCAGGAGGAACAGCGCCAGACCCAGGATGTCCGACCAGAGCGGAGGCCGACCTGCCACCAGCACCCGGATGATATCGGGCGCGAAGCTGAGCGGGTTCATCTGCGCCAGCCACCTTGTCGCAGCCATGCCCTGGGCAGGATTGTAGAAGACGGACGACGTGAGCATGAGCGGCAGGCCGAGCAGGTTGACCACCAAGTTGAAGTTCTCCTGACTGCGGATGAGGCACGCCAGCACGATCGACAGCAGCGTCCAGGCCACAGCGAAGTGGCCGAATGGTCGAAAGGCAAGGCGACCGGCATCCTCATTGCGGCGACCGCCGGCGTTGTGCTCATGTCTGAGACCCTCGTCGGCTCCATCGAACCGGTGCTGGACGCGCTGGGCTGGTCTGAACTCTTCGTGGGCGTCGTGGTGGTTGCCCTGGTGGGCAATGCTGCGGAGCACTCCACCGCCGTCCTCATGGCCATGCAGAACCGCATGGACGCTGCGATAGAGATCGCTGTGGGCTCCACCACGCAAGTCGCCATGCTGGTGGCTCCGATCACCGTCTTCGTCTCCTGGCTGGCAGGGTCGCCGATGTCCCTCGAGTTCATCGCCGCCGAGCTCGTCTCCATCCTCATCTCGGTGCTGCTCGTCAACCAGGTGGCCCGCGATGGCGAGCCCAACTGGCTCGAGGGTCTGATCCTCCTCGGGGCCTACCTCATCATCGCCGCGGCCTTCTACTTCATCCCGGCGTAGCTTCGCTTCCGCGGCGAAGCGCACGGAAAATCAAAGACCACCGCAACGTGCGCAGTGGTCTTTGTCAAACTAGCTCGGGCAGCGACCCCGAGGCGACGCAGTCGCCGGGGGGTCGCTTACCGCTGAAACTTAGTTCGGGCAGCGACCTATTCTCCCCCTTGCGGAGTACCTTCGGCCCTGGAGGGCTTAACTGCCGTGTTCGGAATGGGAACGGGTGATCCCCTCCGGTATCGCCACCCGAAATCTTTGAGGTCGTACCCTCAAAACTGCACAGTGCGGCGTCTGCAGGGGGCGAAGCCCCCGAAGACGCCCGGCGCCGGCAGGTGCTGCGAAGCAGCACCCACTATCTACGCCGTCCACGCTCTGGCTCTGCGAAATCAAGCCCTCGGCCGATTAGTACCGGTCCGCTCCACGACTTGCGCCGCTTCCACTCCCGGCCTATCTACCTGGTCGTCTTCCAGGGGCCTTACTCCGTTTCCGGATGGGAGATCTCATCTTCGGGACGGCTTCGCACTTAGATGCTTTCAGCGCTGATCCGTTCCGGCCTTGGCTACCCAGCTGTACCCCTGGCGGGATAACTGGTACACCAGCGGGCCGTCCACCCCGGTCCTCTCGTACTAGGGGCAGCTCCCGTCAAATCTCCTCCGCCTGCGATGGATAGGGACCGAACTGTCTCACGACGTTCTGAACCCAGCTCACGTACCGCTTTAATCGGCGAACAGCCGAACCCTTCGGACCGACTTCAGCCCGAGGATGCGATGAGCCGACATCGAGGTGCCAAACCTCCCCGTCGATGTGGACTCTTGGGGGAGATCAGCCTGTTATCC